>MDTF01015192.1_pt1 | contig 11714 bp, 7 predicted proteins | sample 811191 | NCBI WGS metagenome assembly MDTF01 (sample SAMN05326649, study PRJNA326480) | marine metagenome | isolation source: seawater | place: Southern Ocean | collected 2011
AAGAAATTTAAATTTAAAACATTTTATTTAATCTAACTAAAATCTTAAAAAAGAAAAAATATTTGTAGAGGAAAAAGTTGGGTGCAGTGACCAAATATGGAAAAATATCAACAATAAAAAAAAAATTATTTTTTTGTTAAAAAAATATTTAAAATCATAAATATAAAAAATTGCCATCAATATTATTGGGTAACAAAGAGTTGCTATTCTTACTACATTTCTTGAAGAAGCGTCAGGCCCCCCCAATATTGGTTGGCCTACCATCATCATACAAACAAATAATAATGTTATTACAGTTTTAAAATCAATATTATTTTTAATTTTACCAAAGATAACTAGAGATAACGGCAAAAAACTCATTAAAGGCAATGCTAAAAATTTTATTAGTCTAAACAATTCATTAAAATCATAATTTAAAATTGCATAGGCGTTTCTCATTGGAAACTCTCTATAACTACTCATCTTACCAACATATAAAGTGATGCAGAAAAGTATAATAAAAAAAGAGATGTAGTAAAAAATATTTTTAAAACTATTTTTTTTAATTATCATAAAAACTATAGATCCTATAACTAAGGCAATAGATGTTTGTCTGAGAAAGATTGTAAGGTAGGAAGCAATTACAAATAAACTGTTTCTACTCAAGATTAATCCTAAAGAAAAAAAATAGCAGCATATATAAAATAATAAATCATGCGCCATTACTGGATTAAATATATTATATCTTATTGTGTATGGATTAAAAAAAAATAACGAAAAAAATATTATTGATGTTTTTAAATCAAAATTTAGTTTAATTGAAAAATAATAGTTAATTGTCATTATAACGATAATCATCAGTAAAGATAAAATTTTATAAATAAAAAAAATTTCAAATGAAGTGGTAAAAGATACTAGACCCACAATATAAGGAACTAAAAATCTTTGGGCATCATGTTGTGCTATGTCACTATTGACGGCGAGATATGGTGCAAATTTAGAAATTTTTAGGTAATTAATAATATCAGTTTGAGATGCTTTGTATGTTAAGTCATCAATAGATAAATAATTTGTTGTACAAATTAAAAATACTAAAGAATATGTTATGTATAAAAAAAATATTTTTTTCTCATTAGAATTCATTTTTTTAATTTTGATAAAAAATAAATTATACTTTAAAAATTTTTAAAATAAAGTTTATTACTATAAGATCAATAAAAAACCTTATAATTCTATCTATTTTTCTTGATCGAGGGCGTTGTATAAAAAAAAATTTTATTTTATCTGGGGTAATTTTTGTTTTACTATTTTTGAATTTATTACTTATTGTTTTGTAGTGAAAAATTCTGATATTCATGAGTTTGAAAATAAGTATCTTAAACTTACTAAAAAAACCTTTTTCAAACCCATACAAAGTTTCAAAAGAAATAATTTTGAAATTATCTTTGATTTTTATTTTGTGATTTAATAGATAGTAAAAGTAAAGAACACGACTTAATGAATATTTAAACCTAAGGTCAGTACTGATTATGTAAAGATTTGAACATTTTTTTTTTAATTCGAGTAAAAATCTATGATATTTATTGATATAATCCAATAGTTTTGCTGGATGAAAATTACAAATCTCATGATGAAAGCCAGAAATTACAATTGTATGTGATTTTTTTACCAATTTTAAATTGTTCCAAGCCCTTCTAAAGGATATATTTTCATCAGTTTTTCCTTTAAAAAAATAATTAAATGTTTTAACAAGATCTTTACTTTGACCTATAATAGTAACTTTATTTTTAGTAATCATTCAAACTCATTGGTAAAATAATATAGTGAATATTGCAAATAATATAATAATTGGATCTGGCATAAGTGCGTTAGTTGCTTCTATTAAAAATAAAAATACATTAGTTTTTTCTAAAATTGCACGAAACAATAAAAAAGATATTCTAAAATCTCACAATTTTTATGAACATAATGATTATGGTGGAAACACAAATGTTTGGGGCGCTTATATTAATTTGGATTTATTAAATGGTTTAAAAAAAGACAAAGGCTTTTCCTCTTTTTTAAGAAAAAATAATTTTTTTCAATTCGAAAAAATTTCAAATAATAAGGCTTTTAAGAATGTTGGGTATATTCAGGACATAAAAACAAAAAAAATATTTAGAATTAATAACAAAAAGTTTTTTAAAAACATTAAAAATTTTGATTTAAAAAAAATTTCAATTAAAAAAAAGGTAATTACAATTTATTCAGATAAATTTTTTTATAAAACAAAAAAATTAAATTTATGTACTGGAAATTTAGGGTTATTAAAAATTTTACATCAATCAAATTGGATCAAAGACAATGATATTATTTCATTCGAAGACGGATCTGTAAATTATAAATTAAACTTTAATCATAAAAAAAATAATTATTATATTCCAATGTCGATAAAGCAAATATTTCAAAAATTTTTTATCAAATCTTTTTTATATTCACCTGGAGAAAATGATAATAATTTATTTGTTCAATATTTTCCAAAAAAATACAAAAAATTTAGGTTTAAAGTTAATGATATCATTAATTCTAAATCCAACTATCATAGAGGTTTAATATCTAATCATATAGCAAATTTAAGAATAAATAATTTGTCGCTCAATAAATATATCAAAGCTATTTCTCCAAATATAGCCATTAATTGTACTGGTAATATAAAAAAATATATTGCAGGTTCTATTTCACAACATGTTATTTATCATTCATATAAGAACAGTTAATATTTGTGTGTAGATATTTAAAATTTATGATAATTAATTAAATAATGTATTTACCCATTCACCCTCTACTTTCTATAATTTATTCAATTTTGTTAGTCAATGGTATTTACTTCTTGGCAAATTTTTTTGCAAAATCTTCACAACTTATTTTTTTGAAAGATTATTTTAAAAATACAAAATTTATTGTTTTTTTTTTAGTTCTAAACTTTATAATGTTTATAATTTATCCAATAATTTTATTATTAGGTGTTAACAAAGTATATCTTCAAATTTTATGTCTTTTTATAATAATTCTGGGTTTTGGTAATATATTTAATATTAGCAATTTAAAATTAATAAAAATTGAAAAGAAAAGTCTAACATTTTATATTTTATCGATTCTTATATTTTCTTTTTTCATAATTGCGCTAATGCCAGTAACAGACCCAGATTCCCTAGAATACCACTTGACTGTTCCATATCTTTCATTGGAAAGTGGTAGTTTTTACATAACAAAAACTTGGATGCATGGTCAATTGGTAGGTGCTGGAGAAGCTTTAATAACTATGGCAATGTCAATTAATTCTTATCAGTTCATGCCAATCTTACAATTTTTTTCATTATACTTGATCGTTTACATAATTATCAATTCAAAATTAGAAAAATATAAGGTATTTCAGGAATCTAGATATCTAGTTGCATTATGTGTGCTGTCTATTCCAGCTTTATTATTTCTTTGTTTGAGTTCTAAACCACAATTGATCTCAGTAGCAACTAATTTCTTGGCTTTCTATTTAGTAATTTTTGTTTTACCAAATGAAAAAAATATACAAAAATCTAAATTTATTTTTAGTTTAATTATATTTTTAACCTTTATCTCTACTCAAGTTAAATTTTCATTTTTCTTAAGTTCTGGAATTATCACATTATTTGCAATGTATGAAATGTTTATTAAAAAGGTTTATTTTAAGACATTCCTCATAATTATAGTCTTCTTAGTTCTTATAATCTTTCCAAGAGAATATTATGATTTTATTTATTTAAACCCAAACTATATAACTAACTTTTTTCAACCTATTTCTGATCCCATGGTAGCAGGAGAAATGGTTAGATCTTTAAAACATGGCCCTGGATATAGTAAAGTTTTGCCTATATGGATAATTATACCAAGATATTTAGGTGAACTTTCATATGTGATAGGTCCAACTATATTAATATTCTTAATAAATTTAAATTTTAAAATAATTGAAGTAAAAAAATTAATTTTAGCGTCAATTCTATATTTTGCCATTGGTTTGCCTCTAGGTCAACCAGTAGGAAGGTTTTTTTTAGAACCCTCAATATGGATAATTTTTGCTTGCTTACTCCACTTTGAAAATAAGAGTAATTTATTATTTATTTCTTTTAAATATTTGATTTTATTACAATCAATTTTTATTATTTGTATTTTAAACTTTTCAAGTTTTAATTTTTCTCCTGGTCTTTTGAGTAAACAAAATTTTAAGGATGTGCTTAATCAATATGCTGATGGTTATCAAATATACCAGTGGTCAAATAAAATTTTACCAGAAAACTCAGTTCTATTAACTACTCATAGATCCTTGTTATTATCTAAACATAAAACATTAAGTACTGATTTTAGACTTTTTGTCAGAAATGAAGAAGATAGAAAATATTATATTGATTTAATTGCTGAGTCAAAACCAACCCATATACTATATGTTGAGTCTGAATTAGACAATCCATCAGACATGTTTAAAGATTGCAGAGGAAATCTTTTTGCTTACAAAAAAAATGCTGGCAAAATTAATGTTAGGAATCCACTAAATTATCACAATGAATATTATGATGGTTATATCTATGAAATAGACCAAAGTAAGTTTAGTTATTGTTACAAATAGATTTCCAAATCAAACTTCTTTATTCAAGAATTTTTTCATAGCAATATAAAGCTGATCAGGTTTAATTTTCATCATTTCAATTTCTAAATTTTCTAACAATTTTTTAATTTCAGTATATTTATAATGTGGCTCTTCAATAGAATAGATGCTCAAGTTTTTAGTTTTTGATGATTTTTTGCTATAAGATAAGACCTCTTCTAATTTTTCACCTTTATTTAAGCCAATTTCTTGAATTCTATAATTATTTAAGTCCTTATTGAAAAAAATAATTAATTTTTTTATTATATCCAATATCTTTATCTGGTTACCCATTTTCAAAATAAAAATCTTGTTTTTGGCTTTTAGTTGGCAAGATTGAATTACCAAATTGCATGCCTCTCTAATTGTCATGAAATATCTCTTTGCTTTCAAATTAGTGATTGTAATGGGTTTATTGGATCTAATTTGTTCTACAAATAGTGGAATTGCTGACCCTTGACTTGCCCAGACATTTCCAAATCTAACTATCGAAAGTTTAATTTTTGCAAATCCTTCTTCTTTTAATTTATCTATAGAGGCAATTTCTGCAATTCTTTTACTGAAACCTAAAACATTTTTAGGTTTTGCTGCTTTATCAGTAGATATAATCACAATGTTAGTTTTCTTATATTTGAAACAATCCAAGAGATTAATAGTCCCAAATATATTATTTTCTACTGCCTTTAAAACGTTTTTTTCAAGTAAATTGACGTGTTTGTAAGCTGCAGCATGAAATACATAATCAAAGTTATTTTTCTTTTCTAGATCTCTAATTAATATCTTATCATTAATATTCGCAATAATTGGAATAATTCTATCTTTTTTGTTGTTACTAAAATTATTCATTAGAGTATAAAGTGAGTATTCCGATATATCTAAGGCAATAATTTTTTTTACATTAAATTTAAATAATTGTTTACATATTTCAGACCCAATCGAACCACCCGCACCTGTTATTAGAATTTTTTTATCTTTAAAAATTTTGAATTTATTTCTGTCTATATTAAAGACTTTTCTATTAAGAATATCGTTAATATCAATATCGTTTAAATCATCTATTGATATATTCTCTTTATCCAAATTATTTTTTACGGGTAATGCGCTGACATTTAAACTAATTTTATAAAGTTTTTTTATTGCTTCATTTTGTTTACTTTGGTTAAGTGATGGTATTGCCAATATTGAATGTGGTATTACAAAATTTTTACTTATCTCCTCTAATTGTTTAAAAGAATATATTGGTTTATTAAGTCTAATTTTGCCAATCTTATCTTTGTCATCATCAATAAAGCAAAACACATTCAAGGGATTTTTTGATAACAATTCTTTTGCAATTTTAATTCCTGAAAAACCACATCCATAAATTACAGTTCCTTCAATATTTTTAAATAAGTTATTTTTTCTGAGGTTTATTGATAACTCAATTTTATTTTTTTTTATAGATTGTATTTTACGCTTTAAAAAATTTTCTAATTTAAAAAATTTAGTAAATTTAAATGTATTTTTAATTATATCATTATTAGCTATAGATTGTTGAATTTCAGTTATATCATTTGAAGTATATTTCAGTTTCAAATTTTTCTTTTCAATATAATTTATTATATCTGAAATCTTAATTCCAACACCAGTTCCCACATCCAAAGTGCCAACAAATTTATTGCTTAATATTTTTTGATAGATTTTACAAACATCATTTACATGAATATAATCTCTTACACTTGTACCCTTATTATTGATTATAATTTGTTTTTTTAAAGAGTGATTTTTAATTATTCTAGATATAACTGAAAATATTTCCCCATCACCATAAAGATTAAATACTCTACAAATCGTATATTTTATCTTATTTTTTTGGCAATAATTTTTTATTAAATTCTCACACAATATCTTACTTGATGCGTATAAAGTTCTATTGAAATAGTCAATTTCATCGTCAGAATTTAGAGATCCATAAACTGATGCACTACTTGTATATAAAATTTTTTTTAATTTTCTTTTACTTAAATTATCTAATAATCTTGCTAATTCTAGTGATGATAATTTAGTAAACTCCTCATAACTTGTAATTTTAGAAATATTGGCGCTTGGATAAAAACTATTAATAATAATATTAAAATTACCTTTAATTTTATTATTTTTATTTAAGGTTATGAAGTCATTTAAAGAATAAATATCTGAATTAGGAATTTTTTTTTTTAAGTTTTTTGATAAAAAACTTCTCTTACCAATAATTATTGTTTTCACTAGTATTTCACCCAAAATTTTTTCATTGACTTATTTAATTCAAATTTCTTTCTAGTTTCTAAAGTATTTTTTGTCAGTATTGAATATCTTTTTATTGCTATTTTGATTTTGTTAATAAAATCTTCTGTATCTCTTTTGCATATGTATCCATCTTTGTTATTTTTAATAATCTTTCTTATATCACCTTTACTACAAGATATTACGGGGATACCATAATTTTTTGCCTCTAATGCTGCATAGGGATAATTATTCACAGGGCCACAAATTAACAATATTTCTGTATTTGAATAAATTTCATTAGGTTTTCTCCATCCTTTAAATGCAATAAATTTTTTATATTTTTTTTTTAGAAATGATAATTTACTACCATCTCCAAAAATTTGAAATTTAACACTCTTGTCATTAAAATTTTTAGCTATATCACAAAATAAAAAAGGATCATTTTCTTTCTCCAATCTCCCTGCGAAAGATATTCGTATAATCTTATTAATTTTTTTAATATTGTTTTTTTTTAAGATAATGCCATTATAAAAAACCTTAGAATCTTGCCTCATCCATGGAAATTTTTTAATCCACCATCTCAATGCAGAATTGGAACCAAATCTTAAACAAAAAACTTTGAATGAAATTAAAGAAAAAATAAATGCTAATAAATATTGTTTAATATTTACAGATAAAACACCACTATGTATAAACAGGAAGCACTTAATTTTTTCTTTCAGATAAAAAAAATAATAAACAAAAATAGCAAAATTAACTATAAATAATATTGTACTACTTGAATTATATTTGGAGAAAGTTTCCTTTAATCTTTTTCGTTCTTGATGAGATGGAGAAAATATATTTAAATTATAGATTTTAAAATTCTTTAATTTCAAAATAGTTTGATTTTGAAAGTTATTTTTATCAGTAAAAACTATGACATTTACATTTTTTTTTAAGAGATATTGGATATGCTGCTCAACAACGTTTAAAGCACCTCCTCTATAACCATTGCAGATTACTATCGCAGTTTTTATTTTTGATTTTAACATTCTCAATATATATTAAATATTTTATATAAGGATAGTAGTTTATATTTTAGTTATGATTGATATATGTAGAAAATCAATTATAAAAATTTACATAAATGTTAAATTATATTAGATGAATATATTAGGTTTAAATATAAATCATGCAGACACTTCTGCATGTCTTGTTGTAGATGGTAATGTGAGGTTTGCAATTGAAGAAGAGAGATTTACAAGAATCAAGCATTATAGTGAATTTCCTATTAATTCGATAAATGCTTGTTTAGAAAATTCTAACTTAGAGTTAAGAAATGTTGATTATGTATGCGTTAATTATAATCCAAAATCTAATTTTTTGGCAAAATCAATTTATATGTCAAAAAATTTATTCACATTAAATGGAATAAAAAAATTAATCAATTTTAGGAAAAAATTATTCATAGATAATGATTTATTAAATTTTTTGAAAAAAAACCATTTCAGTGGTGAATTTATTAATGTTGAGCATCACTTATCACATATTGCGTCTTCTTATTTGGTTTCTGGTTTTGATAGTGCGATAGGTTTGTCTATTGATGGCTTTGGAGACTTTACTAGTACCGCTAGTTTTGTTTGTAATAAAAATGAAATTAAAAATATCAAAAGTGTTATTTTTCCGCATTCACTTGGCATATTATATCAATCAATCACACAATTTTTAGGATTTAAGAATTATGGTGATGAATATAAAGTAATGGGTTTAGCTTCATATGGTAAGCCAACATACAAAAAAAAATTTTCAGAAATAATTTCTTATAATGATAAAAATTATTTCAAACTAAATCTTAAATATTTCTCGCACCATAATAATCCTAATTTTTCATTTAAATTTGAAAATGGGATACCTTATTTTGATAATCTATTTAATGATAATTTTTATTCACTATTTGGAGAAATCTTTAGATCAAATCGAATATCCCAAGAACATTATAACCTAGCTAGCACTTTACAAAATGTCTTTGAAGAAATTGTTTTAAAAATTTTAACAAATTTACATGATGAGTATAAAATTGATAATTTATGTTTGGCTGGCGGTTGTGCACTTAACTCAAAATTTAATGGAATTATTTTAAAAAAAACTAATTTTAAAAAAGTATTTATACAGCCCAATGCAGGTGATGGAGGAGGGTCTCTTGGAGCTTCAATTTATGTTTCTTCACAAAAAGATAAGCAATACAAAAATTCTACTTTTGATAATGCTTATCTTGGAACTAGCTATTCAAATGATTACATTAAAAAAAATATTATTGAAAAAAAATTACCAAATCATGATTTCAAATATCAATACCTTGAAAATAATGATTTAAATTTTTTTATTTGTAATAAATTAATAAATTCTGGGATTATAGGTTGGTTTAAAGGAAAGTGTGAATGGGGTCCTAGAGCTTTAGGTAATAGATCAATTCTTGCAGATCCACGTAATCCAAAAATTAAAGATATTATTAATGAAAAAATAAAAAGAAGAGAAAGTTTTAGACCTTTTGCACCCTCTATACTTGAGGAAAAAGCTAATGATTATTTCGATATTGATTATTCATCTCCACACATGCTTTTTGTTGTTAAGGCAAAAGGTAATATTAAAGAAACACTCCCCGCAATAGTTCATGTTGATAATACTTGTAGAGTTCAAACTGTTAGTAAAGAATCTAACGAGGTCTACTACAGTCTAATTAAGAAATTTGAAGAAATTACAGGGTGTCCAGTCTTATTAAACACCTCCTTCAATGAAAATGAGCCTATTGTTCAAACACCCGAGGAGGCCTTTGCTTGTTTTGAGAGAACAAAAATGGATTGTCTAGTTTTAGAAAATTGGGTAATTTATAGAGCATGAAAATTTACCATTTAGTAGATGAAATTACTGAAAAAAATCAAAGTATAGTATCAATTATAAAACAGATATCTAATTATAAGATATGGAATTTTTTTAAAGTAATCTCTCAAAAACAAAATGATACTATCACTCAAAAACAAAGAAATACCAAGAATCAAAATTTACACAATGTTGTTTATTTAAGAAGCTTTATAAAAGATTATTTGGTTTATTTTTCCACATTAAGAAAAATTATAAAGAATAAACCAGATACAGCAGTTCATATTCATGGCTTATGGAGACCGATTTATTTCTTTTCTTTATTATTTTGTAAATTAAACAAAATACCATTTTTGATACAACCTCATGGTATGTTATTAGACGATGCTTTAAAAATTAATAATTATATAAACTATTTATTTAAACTTATTACTTTAAAAATTTATAATATCTTTCTCAAAAACGTTTACTTTTTAGCTGTGACCAAAGAAGAAACAGAATCAATTAATAAGTATTTTAACAGACCAATCGTTAAAGTTATTGAAAATCCTTTTGAGTTTAACAGAACTCCCAAGACACAATTTGATAAAAAATTTATATATTTTGGTAGAATTAATCAGATAAAAAATATTGATCTTATTGTTAAAGCTTTTATAGAATCAAATCCATCAAGTGAATGGTCTTTGGAGCTCTATGGAATTGAAGATGATGACAAATATTTATTATATCTAAATGATATTATAGCAAATAGTAATTTTTCTAAACAAATTTTAATTAAAAAACCTATCTTTGGTATAGATAAGTATAAAATTATTACATCTGCTTGGTGCAATGTATTAATATCTAAATCAGAGATTTTAAGTTTATCGGTATTAGAGTCCTTGAGTGTTGGAACACCTAGTATGGTAAATAAAGATATTTACTTTCCAAGATGGATTAAGAAAAATATTTTTTTATCCGATCTTAACGAAAGAAATTTAAAACAATCTTTTATATCAATAATGAATATTAAGTATGCTCAACGATACAATAAGAGAAAAGAAATAATTGAAAGTTTTGATCAAAATTATTCAATCCCAACTATTAAGGATAAATACATTGATTATGTTAAATTAATTATAAAAAAGTTGTATTTTAATAAAAATAAGAAAAAAGAACCCAAGTTAAATAAAATTGCTCAAATAACCATTTCCAACTCACTTAATTTATTTTTACTACCATTTATGGTGATCCTATTCACATTTAATGGACAATCTGAGATTTCAGCTGATGTAAGTATTGTCAGTGGTACAATATTGATTTTATGCCAAATCTTCTCAGCCAATGCTAGGGTAATATTAATATCAAATTTTAATGAAAAAACATTCAAAGAGTTTATGGGCTTTAGGATTTTATTATCTATAATATTTTTTATTTCATATTATTTGTTAAGTATTAATTTTGGATTTTTAACAGATTTTAATAATGATATGTTGGCACTGGTCATACTATTATCTTGGTTAAATGAGCTTAATTTAATTTATCTAGAAACTAAGAAAATGTTCAAATCTCTTACAGTTTTTATAGCAACAATGTTATTGATTTATATTGGCATTTTTTACTCAATTATGACCAATGACAGCGTATTAACAAGAGAAATTTTAAAAATTAATGCTTTATTTTTTTTTAGTTTTATAATTTTTTATTTCAACTTCCGTGAAAAAAAACTAAAAAAGATAGAGCTACTTAAAATTTTAGAGAATTTTAAAAGATTAGCATTATTATCTTCGATAAGTAATATTATAGCTGTATTAATATGGAGATATTCTATCTATTTCACATATGATAAAAAAATAGCTGGAATAATGATAGCAGCTTTTTCAGTTGCATCTTTCCCTGGAACACTTGCTAATAATATTGTGGGACCTTCATTTGTAAAACTAAAGATAAGAAAAAGTTATTTAGCAATGTTAAAAAATACTTTATTCACTTTATTAGC
>MDTF01015997.1_pt1 | contig 11713 bp, 9 predicted proteins | sample 811191 | NCBI WGS metagenome assembly MDTF01 (sample SAMN05326649, study PRJNA326480) | marine metagenome | isolation source: seawater | place: Southern Ocean | collected 2011
AATTTGAAAAGTTACTTCAAATTGATTCGAATCACATTCAAGTGTTAAATCAACTTGGGGTACTTTTAGAAAAAGAGAATGATTTTAAGGGTGCTCTTCTAGTTTATCAAAAGCTAATAAACCTTGATTCGGCAAACGGCTACTACTACCAAAGAAAAGCTCAAATATTCGATAAAAATGGACAACCATATAGTGCTGTCGCCACCTTTCATCAAGCTATAAGCTATAACTCAAGAGATGTAGAATCCATCACCTCTATTGCTCGTATTTTATTCGAATTAGAAAATTACGAACAGGCAATTAACTTTATAGACCAAGGATTAGCTATTCAACCTAACAATGCTAAACTACTGGCTTACAAAATGAAAGTCAGCTATCAAATTGAAAATTATTATGATGTTATAGAAACTGCCCAGCATTACTTTCAACAAGGTTATGATTCCACATTCTCATTAACTAAAGTAATTGGAATCAGCCTTTTTCATGAAAAACATATTACTGAATCAATTCAAACACTTGAGAAGGTATATTCTGTTCAAGAATCTGAAATTGTAGCCTATTTCATTGGCATTGGATACAGAGAATCTGGGAATCATCACAAAAGCGTTGAATACCTCAACAAGGCTATTGATAAAGGAGTTTCAAATAACCTTTCTACGTATTACACCAATTTGGCCATATCTTATGAAGAACAGGAAATGTATGCTGAAGCAATAAAAGCCTACCAAACAGCATATAAAAGCTCTAAGGAAAACATCCTGCTTTACCATTTGGCTCGTAACTATGATTTGTATTACAAAGACAAAAAGACGGCTGTTGAATACTACGAGAAATATTTGCTCACACAAGACTCTGACAATGTATCTTACATGAATTATTCTGAACATCGAATTTCTGAATTGAAAGAATACATTCATTTTGATATTGACACTTTAAATTAACCTCAAAACATATGTCACAATTTATTGACTTTACCGATCGAGAACTTCTTGAAAGAAAACTAAACCTCTTGGAAGCTGATACCCCTGCACAGTTTGGAATTATGTCGCCACAACACATGGTTGAGCATTTAACTCTTTTACTTGAGGCTTCAAATGGCAAGAAACCTTTGAAATTGGCGTATCCCGAAGAAAAAGCAGCTAAAGTAAAAGCTTACTTCTATGTTCCCGAAAATGAAATAACCATTGGGTTTAGAGCTCCTATCCTACCCGTTGGAGAAACGCTTCCGTTGGTTCACAATAACCTTGATGAAGCCAAAGCTGATCTGTGGAAAAACATGCAAGATTTCGATACTTATTTTCAAACGAACCCTGATTCAAAACCTGAAAACCCAACAATGGGTCCGCTTACTCATGATGAATGGATCATCTTTCACACCAAGCATTTCACGCATCATTTCAAGCAATTTGGTTTGCATTAAGACATAAAAAAAGCTCCAATAATGGAGCTTTTCTTTTTTAATTCAGTCGGTAGTTAAGCCTGAACTGTAGCTCCCATTAATTTAAAGAACTCACGCATCATATTTGCGTGTCCAGGCCATGCTGGCGATGTAACTAAGTTTCCATCTAATACAGCATCAGTTGGCGGAACATCTTTAAAGTTACCTCCAGCAATAGTCACTTCTGGACCAACAGCTGGGTAAGCTGTCAATGTTCTTCCTTTAACAACTCCAGCAGCAGTCAGAATTTGAATTCCGTGACAAACAGCAGCAACTGGCTTGTTTGCTTCAAAGAAATGACGCGTAATTTCTAATACCTTTTCAGTTAACCTCAAATATTCAGGTGCACGACCGCCTGCTATTACCAAACCAGCATAGTCATCAACATTCACATCGCTAAAACTGTATGTCAATGCAAAATTGTGACCCGGTTTTTCTGAATACGTTTGATCTCCTTCAAAATCGTGAATAGCCGTTTTTATGGTCTGACCTTTTTTCTTGTCTGGACAAACAGCATGCACCTCGTAGCCTACCATTTCAAGCATTTGAAACGGAACCATAGTTTCATAATCTTCAGCGTAATCGCCTGTTAAAAACAATACTTTTTTCATTGTTGGATGGTTTAATAATTTCAACTCTAAGTTAGATAGATAATATTGTTTCTAACAGGAGTATCGAATCAATTATTCTAAATTTAACTTCAGTATTAAGTCCATTCTTTACTCACTTTATCCAATAGATGAATTGCAGACTCCATCTCTTTTGGAGGCACTTGATTTAAGACACTTAGGTTTATCGATTCCATGTGAGGTTTGAAAATCAACTCCAATGATTTCCCCTCTTCTGTTAAGTAAATCAACTTACTTCTACGGTCTTCTTTTCCTGCAACGCGAATCACCCAATTTCTTTTGGTTAGGTGATCGATTAAATAAGTTAAACTCACTTTATCTTTAAGTGTGGCATTAGCTAAAACTTGCTGGTTTACTCCATCCCCATTCCATAAAATACGCATCACTTCTAGCATTTCATAAGTGATATCAACACCCGATTCTCGAATAACTTTCAGTATCATTTGTTTGTAAGCATGCTTAACTTTATCTACTGATTTCAAAAACTCTTCAACTAGATGCAAACCTTGAGACATAATTTTCGTAATATTACCAAACAAAAGTAGGTACATTTGTTAAATATTTAACCTTTTTCTGTTTCTTCTTCCAAAGAACTAACAGAATTGAGCTCGAATAAACATGAAGAGAAATACCTTTTTAAAGAATATAGGATTACTATCAATAGGGACGTATATGGGAAATATTGCAGACTTATCTAAACTAACCGATGGTTTTTCAAAAGCCGATAAAATGCCTGTTCTATTCTTAGGACATGGTTCACCTATGAATGCTATAGAAGAAAATTTATGGGTAGATGAATTTAGAGCATTGGGTAAAAAGTTGCCACAACCCAACGCTATACTTTGTATTTCGGCTCACTGGTATACCAAAGGCACATGGGTTACTGCAATGGAACAACCAAAAACGATTCACGATTTTGGTGGATTTCCTCAAGCACTTTTTGATGTACAATACCCTGCTCCCGGTGATCCTAAATTAGCTCAAGAAACGGCTGATTTATTAGAGCCTGTTCAAGTTGGATTGGATGAAACATGGGGATTGGATCACGGAACTTGGAGTGTATTGAAACACTTGTACCCCAATGCCAATGTACCAATCATTCAGTTGAGTATTGATTACACCAAACCGCCACAATTCCATTACGAGTTAGCTCAAAAGTTGAAAAGCTTGAGAAACAAAGGTGTGCTAATTGTAGGTAGCGGAAATATCATTCACAACTTGAGAATGGTTGATTTCAGAAACATCAACAATCCGGGTTACGGTTACGATTGGGCTCATGAGGTTCAAAAAACGAGTAACCAATGGATTTTAGATCACAACATAGATCCGTTGATGAATTACCAAAATCAAGGAAAAGCATTTCAGTTAGCTGTTCCTACTCCAGATCATTATTTACCATTGATGTATGCAATGGGGCTTCGAGATAACAAAGACACCCCATTCTTATTTAACGATGATTTGGTGGCTGGCTCTTTGAGTATGACATCAGTATTATATTCATAAACGACATAAATCGAAGAAAGGGATCCGATCGAAATCGAACCCCTTTCTTACCCACCGTAAACATCCAAAAAATCTATCTATATCATGAGTGCAATCTTAGAATTGCTCTGCTTCTGTTGATCCTTCAAGTGCCTTAGTACTTGCAGTTCCTGAAGTCACTACGTTTTGTACTTCATCGTAGTAACCTGTTCCAACAAACGCTTGGTGTTTCACTGCTTGGAATCCTTGATCCATTAAAGCAAACTCACGTTGTTGTAATTCAGAGTATCCAGCCATTCCGCGCTCTTTGTAAGCTCTACTTAATTCGAACATACTTGTATTTAATGCGTGGAAACCAGCCAATGTGATGAATTGGAATTTGAATCCAAGTGCTGCTAACTCTTCGCGGAAGCTTTCCATTTCTGAAACGCTTAATTTAGAAGCCCAGTTGAAACTTGGAGAACAGTTGTAAGCCAATAATTTACCTGGGAATTTAGCGTGAATTGCTTGTGCAAACTGACGCGCTTCTTCAATACTTGGATGAGAAGTTTCCATCCAGATTAAATCTGCATACGGAGCGTAGCTTAAACCACGATCAATAGCTTGCTCAATACCATTATTTACATAGTAGAAACCTTCGTTTGAACGCTCGCCTGTAACGAATTTACGATCACGCTCATCAACATCACTTGTCAATAAGTTCGCTGCATCAGCATCAGTACGAGCAACAATTAGAGTTGGAATATCTAAAACGTCTGCTGCTAAACGAGCTGCGATTAATTTATTGATTGCTTCTTGAGTTGGCACCAATACTTTACCACCTAAGTGACCACATTTTTTAGCACTACTCAATTGATCTTCAAAGTGAACACCCGCAGCACCTGCTCTGATCATTCCTTTCATCAATTCAAAAGCGTTTAAGTTTCCACCGAAACCAGCTTCAGCATCAGCTACAATTGGAACCATCCATTGTGTGTCGCCTTCACCTTTTACACTTTGAATTTGATCTGCACGTAAAAGTGCATTGTTAATTTTTTCAACTACAGCCGGAACTGAGTTTGCTGGATACAAACTTTGATCTGGGTACATTTCACCAGCTAAGTTGGCATCTGCAGCTACTTGCCATCCACTTAAATAAATAGCTTCTAAACCTGCTGCTACTTCTTGAACAGCTTGGTTACCAGTTAAAGCACCTAAACCTGCAACCCAATCTTGAGAGTTTAATTTTTCCCAAAGTACCTCTGCACCGTGGCGAGCTACACTGTATTCTACGTGGAAAGAACCACGTAATTTCAATACCTCTTCAGGAGAATATGGACGTGTAATTCCGTTCCATCTTGGGTTAGTTTTCCAATCGTTTTGGATCTGTTCTGCTGTTTTATTCTGACTCATCTTAGTTGTATTAATAAAGTTTGTTATTCTAATTATTAGCTTAATTGTTGGTAGGCTTCTGTGGTTAAGAATTCTTTCAATTCAGTATCGTTGATCAATTCATCAAACAGTTTGGCTGCCGCTTCTAAATGACCTTTCCAAGCTGGATTCATGATGTCTGTTGATCTTAATTTGGTTAACTCATCTTCAAATAAACTGCGGTAGATATCGTGTGTGAATGTTCTTCCATCTTTCAATGTAACTCCATCACGTAACCATTGCCACAGCTGAGTTCTAGAGATTTCAGCGGTTGCAGCATCTTCCATCAAATTGTAAATAGCTGCTGCACCATTTCCACTCAACCATGCCGAGATGTATTGAATACCAACGTTGATGTTTTTGCGAACTCCTTCTTCAGAAATCGTTCCTTCTGGAACAGCAATCAAATCAGCTGCTGATACCTGAACATCTTCTCGTTTTACACCAATTTGGTTGTCGTTCGGCATGTAGTTATTGAACACTTCCATCGCAACTGAAACCAATGCTGGGTGTGCTACCCAAGTACCATCGTGACCAGCTTTTACTTCGCGAAGTTTATCTGCTTTTACTTTGTCAAATGCTTGTTTGTTAGCTTCCTCATCTCCTTTTACAGGAATTTGAGCCGCCATTCCTCCCATCGCATGAACTTGACGTTTGTGACACGTTTTGATTACCAATTCAGAATAGGCTTTCATGAATGGAACCGTCATGGTTACTTGGTCGCGATCAGGGAAAATGAATCCTTCTTGGTTGCGGAATCGCTTGATGAATGAGAAAATATAATCCCAACGTCCGCAATTCAAACCTGCTGAGTGTTCTTTTAATTCATGAAGAATCTCATGCAACTGGTAACTCGCCAAAATGGTTTCTACCAATACTGTCGCTTTAATCGTTCCTTGTTTTAATCCCAAGTATTCTTGAGCAAAAACAAACACATCATTCCACCATCTGGCTTCTAAGTGATGCTCTAATTTTGGCAAGTAGAAATAAGGTCCGCTTCCGTTTTTCAACAACTCTTTAGCGTTATTGAAAAAGTACAAACCAAAATCTACCAATGAACCACTTACTGGTTGACCATCAACCGTAAGGTGTTTTTCCATCAAGTGCAAACCTCTTGGACGAACCATTAAAGTTGCTACTCTATGATTCAACTGATAGGTTTTACCCTTTACTTTATTTTCAAAACTGATTGTTTTGCGAACTGCATCATATAAGTTCACCTGACCGTCAGCAATGTTTTCCCATGAAGGAGCATTACTGTCTTCAAAATCGGCCATGAAAACTTTAGCACCTGAATTTAGAGCGTTGATGATCATCTTACGATCAACTGGACCCGTGATCTCTACTCTACGATCTAACAAATCGTTTGGAAGAGGTGCTACTCTCCAATCAGATGTACGCACATTTTCAGTTTCTGCTAAAAAATCTGGCTTCCATCCGTTGTCTAAATTTTCTTGAGTCTCTACTCTTTTTTCAAGTAATTCTCTTCTACGCGCATCAAATTTTTCGTGCAACGCCAATACAAACTGTAAAGCCTCATCGCTGATAACGATATCATAACCAGGCTTCCACGCTGCGTTTGACTGAATTTGAATGGCTGACTTTATATCTTGATTGCTCATGTTTTTGATCTTTCTGCGAACAAACATAAAAAAGCAAACGATACGATGCAAGCGAACGTTCGCTTTTTTATAGTTTTTCGTTTTTAATTTACATTCCGCTGATAGATTATATTTGTAGAAAATGGGGCAAATGCAATTAAACGAAGAGCAAATCAGATTGATTTTTGGACTGAAACTGAAGCAGATACGATCTGAAAAGGACTTATCTCTTTTTGGTTTATCCAAGTTAACAGGGATGAGTAAGAGCTATTTGAATGAAATTGAAAAAGGCAAAAAATATCCGAAGCCAGATAAAATTGTCGCTCTAGCTGAAGCGCTCGACACCACTTATGAAGACATGGTGAACATGAAACTCACTGGAAACATGGCTCCATTGAGTGATATCATTCGCAGTAGAATTTTGAAAGAGATTCCACTGGAGCTATTCGGAATTGAAGAAAGTAACCTGATTGATATTATAGCAAATGCTCCTGATAAGGTTACTGCTTTTATAGGTACCATGTTCGAAATCTCGCGCCATTATGATGTAACTCGTGAAAGCTTTTACCTAGCTTCATTAAGAAGTTACCAAGAAAGTCATGAGAATTACTTTGCTGATATTGAGCAAGAGGTTAAAAAATTCTCGAAACGCTATCAGGTTGATCTAAACAGAAAGATTGAATCGGAATACTTAGAAGAGATTTTAAAAGTAGAATTTGAATACACCATTGATTACGACACTTTATCTAATGGTGATTACCCTGATGAAATTCGCTCCATATTCATACCGAAAGAAAAGAAGCTACTCATTGCTAAAAGTGTTTCTGAAACCCAACGCGTATTCATCTTAGCTAAAGAGCTTGGTTACGCTCACATGAAAATCACCCAGCGCCCCCTCACCTTCACGTGGATTAAATTCGAGCATTTTGAAGATGTGCTTAATAACTTCAAAGCTTCTTATTTCGCAGGTGCTCTTATTTTACCAGAAGAACGCTTGGTTAACGACATCAAGGCCTTCTTCGAACGTAAAACGTGGGATCCAGAGGCATTCTTAGATATTGTATTCAACTACACCGATTCTGCTGAAACTTTCTTTCAGCGTTTAACCAACTTGCTTCCTAAGCACTTTGGCATTAAGCAATTGTTCTTCTTGAGATTCTCCTATACTGATGAATCTCCATTCCCTAAACTCACCAAAGAATTGCACTTAAGTAGAATTCACCAACCACACGCTATTAAGAACCTAGAACACTATTGCTTGCGCTGGGTAAGTACCGATATCTTATTGAACAGGAAGAAATATCCTGTAAAAGATAATATCCGCGTTGGCGCACAACACAGTAAATATCTTTCTGGAGATGAATATTTGATTTTATCAGCCAGCAATTCTGATCCGTTTATTGAGGGGAAATCTCGCAGTGTTTGTATCGGTATTGAATTGAGTACGAAACAGAAGAAGAAAATCAATTTCTGCGAAGATGAATCTGTAAATACGCGCTTGGTTGGAACTACATGTGAAAGATGTGCTGTTGAGAATTGCGATGAACGCGCTTCAAAACCAACAGTATTAAAAACTCAATTACACAATGCTGAGATTGAAAAACAGGTTTATGATTTAATCGGGAAATAATTTAAGAAAGTGTTTGCGCTCTGAAGTCGGTTGGTGAGATTCCTTCTTTCTTGTGAAAAATACGACTGAAGTAATTCGGATCGTTGAAGCCAGATGCAAACGCTACTTCTTTTACGCTGATTTCATCGTTATTCAAAAGCTTTTTAGCGTGTTCAATGCGTTCATCTAAAATCAGCTGCGCGGGTGTAATTCCAAATTCATCTGTAAACGAACGATAAAAACTGGATTTACTCATACAAGCCACTTTGCACAAGTCTTCAATCTTGATATCCGTATGTAAGTGCTTGGCAATGTAGCCCAAAACCGCATGAAAAGGAGTTGCAGTAACGTCTTCTTTATGCGATTTTTTGATGGTAGTTAAATGCTGCAAGCGCAACATATTCAATACCAACTGACGCATAATGATATCCGCTTCGTATTCTTTAAACGGATCATCACTTGAGAAAACCTTAAGCAGCTTAGTACTCAACTTAGCCAACTCCCCACTATTCTTTAAAATAAGCTCACTAAAATCAATCTTCCACTCATCAGCAGAAACACCCAACAATTTGTTTTGCTCGTTAATTGATGTCAACTGTCTAAACAGGTAATCATTATCAATCACCAAAGCCGTACACTGCGTTGGTTTTTCTTCATAAGCTTCAGGAAAATCAATACGCATTAACGTATTAGAAGGAGCTAAAACTGTTTCACCAGGAACGTAATCAAAAGCATCCATTCCATCTAAATGCATGATTTTTTTTCCACGCAACATAGATGTGATAGTAAAACCGTTGAATTTTAAATGGAAGTCTTCTGCTTGCTGATGTGTTTCAAACACGTTTAACTCACAGAAATCCAAGTTGAATTTGGTTCTGTGTTCCACCATAGAAGAGAGTTTTTCTACGGGCGTCAATTTATATGGTTTGATAAGCTCCATCTCGTTTTCCCGAGCCTTGCAACTAAATTATAATTTATAACGGAATAACCAACGGATATGTTTTGGGAAAATAATGCTAGCGATTGAAACAAAAGTCCATTTTAAGTGAGTAATTACTTACCACATTTGAAAAAACCAAATTTAACTAAGATTAATATGGAAAATGCAGTAGCGTCATTCCCATTCGTGGGAAAAGAAGTGAGCTTTAAATCTCACTATGATAACTTTATCGGAGGTAAATGGGTTGCTCCGGTAAAAGGTGAATATTTTGATAATACTTCACCTGTAAACGGACAGTTAATATCTAAAGTAGCACGTTCTACTAAAGAAGATGTTGATTTAGCATTAGATGCTGCACACGAGGCTTTTAAAACTTGGGGTAAAACTTCTGCTACTGAAAGAAGCAGAGTTTTAAACAAGATTGCCGATGTAATGGAAGAAAACTTAGAGTATTTAGCAACAGCTGAAACCATTGATAATGGTAAAGCAATTCGCGAGACGATGGCTGCTGATTTACCACTTTGTATTGATCACTTCCGTTATTTTGCTAGCGTTATTCGTGCTGAAGAAAGTACTATTTCTGAATTAGACGAAAACACAGTAAGTATTGCTTTACACGAACCAATTGGTGTTGTTGGACAAATTATTCCTTGGAACTTCCCATTGTTAATGGCTACTTGGAAAATTGCTCCAGCTATTGCTGTTGGTAACTGTACAGTTGTAAAAGCTGCAGAACAAACACCAACTTCAATTATGTTATTGATGGAGTTGTTACAAGATGTTGTTCCTGCTGGTGTTATCAACGTAGTAAACGGATTTGGTGTTGAAGCTGGTAAACCATTGGCTCAATCTCCTAAAATTGCTAAAGTATCATTCACCGGTGAAACAACTACTGGTCGTTTGATTATGCAATACGCATCTGAAAACATCATTCCATCAACTATGGAATTAGGTGGTAAATCGCCAAACATTTTCTTCAAATCTGTAGCTGATGCAGATGATGAATTCTTCGACAAAGCAGTTGAAGGTGCTGTATTATTCGCTTTAAACCAAGGTGAAGTTTGTACATGTCCTTCAAGATTATTGGTACACGAAGACATCTATGATAAATTCATGGAGCGCGTTGTTGCTAGAACAAAAGCAATTAAAACAGGTAATCCGTTAGATCCTTCAACAATGATGGGTGCTCAGGCTTCTAATGACCAGAAAGAGAAAATTGTTTCTTACATGAACATTGGTAAAGAAGAAGGTGCTGAAGTTCTTTGTGGTGGTGATGTTAACCACTTAGGTGGTGAGTTTGAAGAAGGATACTACATCCAACCAACAATCTTCAAAGGACACAACAAAATGCGCATCTTCCAAGAAGAAATCTTCGGTCCTGTATTGGCAGTAACAACTTTCAAAACAACTGAAGAAGCTATTGAAATTGCAAACGATACCATGTATGGTTTAGGTGCTGGTGTTTGGACTCGTGATGCTCACGAATTATACCAAGTACCACGTGCTATTGAAGCTGGTCGTGTGTGGGTAAATAACTACCATGCATATCCTGCTCACGCACCATTTGGTGGATACAAGAAATCAGGTTTTGGTAGAGAGAACCACAAAATGATGTTGGATCACTACCGTCAAACTAAAAACATGTTGGTTTCTTACGACAAGAAAAAACTAGGGTTCTTCTAAGCAACTCTTTTCCTTACCCAAAAAAATCCCGTTTGAATGTTTCAAACGGGATTTTTTGTTTTAAAGCGTTTATCACTATTCATTCAGCTGTGCTGGATAGAAAATCTTTAAGGCAAGATGCTTACTTAACCAGCAATTTCTGAACACTATACTGTTGCAATTCATCTGCCACATGTATTAAATACATGCCTTTTGGATATTGAGCTAAATTTACCTTTAATGAACTGTTTGAAGTTTTGGTACGATAAACCAAATTCCCAGTTAAGTTGAAAATAGAAACCTCACGTATTTCATTAGTATTGAATTCAATGATAACATCTCCCTCCGTTGGGTTTGGATATATTTTTAATTCTTTATGCTGAATAGATTGTTCTTCGACACTAGATATTACCTGTGTTTCAAATTCTATTGGGGTTAACTGCCACTTTTTTATACGTGAAGTATACCAACTACTTTCTAAATAGTAGGCATATCCTCCTTGTACTGCTACTTTGTGCGCTATATAGCTATTGAGCTGCTCCGTGTAATACTCCCTTTCAACTATACCGTTATCTGGATTTACTTGGCCATACCATACAGCATAATGAGTTGTATCATTATATACCCAACTTGCTCCACCAGAGACAACAAAGCCATAGTAATTTGCAAATGAAATAACACTTTGTGCTCCTACATATCCTATAACCGCAATCGATGTATCTAAACTTGAAATAAAACTTGGAAGTATTCTCATGCTATCTTTCATATCAAAACCATTACTTGACTTTGCTAGAAACGATTTTGAAACCTCAAAACTCCCCAAGTCCGGTAAGTTTTCGTGATTAATATGCAGATAATAGTCTTCCGACTTTAGCACCCAGTCTCCTGGGTAGGTTTCATTTGTAAATCCATAATCTGTATAGGTTATTTCTAAAGCTTCAT
>MDTF01014545.1_pt1 | contig 11712 bp, 12 predicted proteins | sample 811191 | NCBI WGS metagenome assembly MDTF01 (sample SAMN05326649, study PRJNA326480) | marine metagenome | isolation source: seawater | place: Southern Ocean | collected 2011
AGCTAAATTAATATGAGTGATATAGAAAAAGTAAAACAATTAAGAGAAGCAACAGGTGCTGGTTTTAAAGATTGCAATTTAGCGGTTAAAGAGTCTGGAGGTGATTTAGATAAAGCAGTAGAAATCTTAAGAGTTAAAGGAATTTCCAAAGCTTCTAAAAAAATGTCTAGAGATGCAAAAGAAGGTGTGATTGCAACCTCAGGAGATGAAAATAAAATTTCTGTTTTAGAGCTCAATTGTGAGACTGACTTTGTAGCAAAAAATGATGATTTTGTTCTATTTGCAAAAGAATTAAGTGATTTAAATAACCAAAATAATTCTGATGTTGATAAATTAAAAAAATCTAATATGTCTAATGGTAAGTCTGTTGAAGATAGCCTTGTTTCATTGATAGCAAAAATGGGTGAAAAAATAACAGTTGGTAAAGCAAAGACATTTAATCAGCCAAGCACTAAAAATTTTAACTATTTGCACACTATAGTTAAAGATAATTTATCAAAATTATCAGTCATGGTGTCTCTTGAAACTTCTGATGATAGCGATATTGTTAAAACATTCGGTAAGCAACTTTCAATGCATATAGCTGCATCTAACCCTCTAGCTTTAAGTTCAGATTTAATTGATAAAGATGTTATTCAAAAAGAACAAGATCTTGTTATAGAGGAATTAAAAAATTCTGGAAAATCTGAGGAGATAATACAAAAAATTAGCTTAGGTAAAATGAATAAATTTAAAGAAGATAATGCACTATTAACACAATCATGGGTTATGGATCCTAAAAAGAAAGTGCAAGATGTTGTAAAAGATCTTAATATATCTGACTTAATGATTAATGATTTTTATAGAATAAAAATAGGTGAATAAATGTTTAACGATAAAACCTACGGCCAAAAGATGGATAAGACCATTGAGGTTTTTTCAAAAGAATTAACATCACTAAGAACTGGCAGAGCAAATGCGGCAATGCTAGACTTAGTTAAAGTTGATGTTTATGGGCAAGCTATGCCCCTTAGTCAAGTTTCTAGTATAACCACTCCAGATGCACGAACAATTAATATCCAGGTTTGGGATCTTAATAATGTTCCTTTGGTTGATTCAGCTATTAAAAAATCTGAGCTTGGTTTAAATCCACAAATAGACGGTCAATTAATTAGACTTCCTGTTCCAGATTTAAATGAAGAGAGGCGAACAGAGATTAAAAAACTAATTAAGTCGATGGGTGAAAAATGTAAAATTTCAATCAGAAATATTAGAAGAGAAGCCAATGATGATTTAAAAAACCTAGTCAAAGGCAAAGAAATCAGTGAAGATGATGAAAAAAAAAATGAAAAAATAGTACAAATATTTACTGATGAGCACATTAAAACTATAGATCAAAAAGTAGGAACTAAAGAAAAAGAAATAATGACCATATGAACCCAATTAATCATGTTGCCATTATTATGGATGGAAACGGAAGATGGGGAATCAAGCATAAAGGATCAAGAAATCTTGGACACAAACATGGTTTAAATGTTGTTGAAGCTGTTATAGAACAATGTGTAGATGAAGATATAAAATATTTAACTCTTTATACATTTTCTACTGAAAATTGGAAAAGACCAAAAAATGAAGTAGATTTTTTATTCGATCTACTTGAAAATTTTTTAATCAAAAAAATAAAGAATTTAATAAATAAAAATATTAAGCTAAATTTTATTGGTGAATTAGATATGTTACCAAAAAAGCTTAAGTATTTAATTAAATCATCAGAAAAAAAAACATCACATAATTTTGGTATACAAGTTAATGTTGCTTTAAATTATGGGTCTAAAAGTGAATTAATAAAATCTTTTAAGAAAATTAATAAAAAAAAAATTAAGATTAATGAAAAAAATATTGATAAAAATTTATTTACAAGTGAAATTCCTAATCCAGATTTATTAATTAGGACTGGTAATACTCAAAGATTAAGCAATTTCATGCTTTGGCAGTTAGCATATACTGAAATTTTTTTTGAAAAAAAACTTTGGCCTGATTTCAAAAAAAGTGATTTTAAAAAAATATTAACTAAATTTAAATCCGTAAAAAGAAATTTTGGAGCAATTTTATGAGTCTTGAATTAAAAAAAAGAATAATTACTTCACTAATCTTATTGATTTTATTAGCTGCAATGTATCTTTATTCTTTTATAATGATGATTTCATTGATCGTTATTGCAATGATCATTTGGATAGAGTTTTATGCACTAATATCCAAGATAATCAGAAAAGATTCAATGAAAGATAAATTTTTCAGGTTTTTATGCAAAACAGTCTCGTTATTATATTTATCGTTATTAGTGGGATACATTTTTTTGATAGAATCTAATTATTATAATTTAAAGATATACCTTTTGTACTGCATGCTTATAGCTGTTATGTCTGATGTGGGTGGATTATTATTTGGTAAAATTTTTAAGGGAAAAAAGCTAACAACAATTAGTCCAAATAAAACTATATCAGGTGCCATCGGATCCTTTATCTTTTCACTAATGTTAATACCATTATTTCATAATGAGTTAATAAATTATAATTTTTTGATATTAACTTTAATTACAATATTAATTTCACTAACATCGCAATTAGGAGATCTATTTATTTCTTATTTAAAAAGAAAGGCACATGTTAAAGATACTAGTGACATTCTACCTGGACATGGTGGTTTTCTTGATAGAACAGATGGTATAATTTTTGCAGTACCTGTGGGACTTTTATTATTCAATTTCTTATAATATGAAAAAAATAGCTATTTTAGGATCAACAGGATCTATAGGAACAACTCTATTAAATATAATTAAGAAAGACAAAAAAAATTTTAAAATTGAATTACTTACTGCAAATACAAACTATAGAAAATTAATAAAGCAAACTAAGTTTTTTAATGTCAAAAATATAATTATTACAGACAAAAAATCTTTTTTGCTCACAAAAAAAATATTAAAGGATAGCAATATTAATATTTATAATAATTTTGATTCATTAAAAAGAATATTTGAGAATAAAAAAATTGACTATTCAATGAGTTCGATCTCAGGTTTTCATGGTTTAAAGCCAACTTTAAATATAATAAATTTTACTAAGGTTATTGCTATAGCAAATAAAGAGTCAATAATTTGTGGTTGGTCTTTAATTAAAAAGAACTTAAATAAACATAGAGTTAAATTTATACCAGTTGATTCTGAACATTTTTCTATCTGGTCTTTAATTGGAGATCTAAAAAATTTTGATTTAGAAAAAATTTATTTAACAGCATCAGGTGGCCCATTTAGAAACTATCCTTTAAATAAATTTAAAAATATTACCCCTAAAAAAGCCCTACAACACCCCAATTGGTCAATGGGCAAAAAGATATCAATAGATTCAGCAACCATGATGAATAAAGTTTTTGAAGTAATTGAAGCAAAAAAAATATTCAATTTTAATTATAATCAATTAGAAATTTTGATTCATCCCCAGTCGTATCTTCATGCAATAGTTAAATTTAAAAATGGTTTATCAAAACTTTTGGTACATGATACCAGTATGACAATTCCAATTTTTAATTCTCTGTACCCTAATTTTGAAAAAAAAATTTATTCAAAAAAGCTAAATATTAAAATCTTAAACAGTTTAAACTTAAAACCAATTGATAAAGTTAAGTTTCCAGTTGTAAACATTATTAAGTTATTGGGTGAAAATGAATCATTATTTGAAACAGTTATTGTTAGTGCCAATGACATTTTAGTTAATAAATTTCTGAAAAATGAAATAAAGTTTGTTGAAATATCAAGTATGTTATTAAGATTCTTAAACTTAAGAGAATTTAAAAGATTTAAAAAAATACAGCCAAAAAACATTGATGAAATTGAAAAATTAGCAAATTATGTAAGTTTAAAAATTAACTCCATGAGTGTATAAGACTTTAATGATTAAATTTATTTTTAAAATTATCACTATATTTATTTGTCTTACATTTGCATCTAACTCTGTAGATTTTAATAATGTTGTAATTAATGGAAATGAAAGAATATCAAATGAAACAATTTTAGTTTTTTCAGAAATTCCCGAAAATAAGATCATTGACGAAAATTCAATCAACTTAATTTTAAAAAAACTTTTTGAAACTGGTTTTTTTGAAGACGTAGCAGTCAAATTAGAGAATAGTAATTTGATAATTAATGTTATTGAAAATCCTATAATACAAGAAGTATTTATTGAGGGGGTTAAAAGAAACAAAACTACAGAAGCTTTATACGATATACTATCTCTTAAAAATAGGTCTTCATTTAATTCTAATTTAGTTAAACAAGATGAAATAAAGATACTAAATTATCTTAAGGAGAAAGGTTTTTATTTCTCATCTATTTCCTCATCGATCGAAGATGTTTCTAATAAAAAAATAAATCTACGTTATAAAATCACTCAAGGTAAGAAAGCAAAAATTTCTAAAATTTCATTTATTGGAGATAAAGTATTTAAGGATAGCACTCTTAGGGATACGATAATTAGTGAAGAGTATAGATTTTGGAAAATTATTTCTGGTAAAAAGTTTCTAAATACAGATTTGATTAATTTTGATAAAAAACTACTGTACAATTTTTATAAAAATAAAGGTTACTACAATGTTAGTATTGAATCATCATTTGCTAATTATTTAGGCGATGATGAATTTGAGATTGTTCATTCAATACTAGCAAATGAAAAGTATTATTTTAATGACCTTGTTTTAAATCTTCCTATTGATTATGAGGAATCTAATTTTATTGAATTGAAAATTTTATTTACTGAATTGAAGGGAAAGAACTATTCTCTTAATTCAATTAATAAGATCTTAGATAAAATTGACAATGTTGTTTTAAATGAGCAATACGAATTTTTAGAATCAACTGTTAATGAAGAAATAATTGATAATCTAATAAATCTAACATTTAATATTTCAGAATCTAAAGACAAATTCTATGTTGAAAAAATTAATATTTTTGGAAATAATATTACTCAAGAGGATGTTATTAGAAATAATTTGATTGTTGATGAGGGTGATGCACTTAATGAATTGCTACAAACTAAAACAATAAATAGAATAAAATCACTAAATTTTTTTAAAGATGTAAAAAGTGAAATAATTGATGGTTCAGATAATACTAAAAAAATCATAAATATTTTTGTTGAAGAAAAACCTACTGGAGAAATTAGTGCCGGTGCAGGTCTTGGAACTAGTGGGGGTACAGTGGGCTTTAGTATTTCGGAAAATAATTTTATTGGTAGAGGCATTGAATTTGGGGCAGATGTATCCTTGGGAGCAGATAGTGTTAAAGGTCAAATTTCTGTAAATAACCCAAATTATAATGGCAGTGACAGATCTTTAAATTTTTCGGCACAAAACACTATTACGGACAAATTAAAAGATTATGGGTATGAATCCAACAAAATCGGTATTTCTCTTGGTACTGGACTTGAATATTATGATGATCTTTTTTTAAGAACTGGAATTTCAACATTTATTGAAAAATTAGAAACAGATTCAAAAGCTTCTGCTAGCATAAGAAAACAAGCAGGGTCTTATTTTGATACTTTTTTTAACTATACAATCGATTATGATAAACGAAATCAACGTTATAAAACATCTGATGGTTTTAGAAGTAAATTTACTCAAAATTTACCATTAATAAGTGACTCTTATACCTTAACTAATACATATGATTATCAGCTGTATAACACGTGGTTTAAAGAAAATATTGCTTCTTATAAATTTTATACTTCAATGACTAACTCTTTAAAAAATGATAATGTTAGATCAGCTGATAGATTGTATTTACCAGCTAGAAAATTAAGAGGTTTTGAGGCGGGTAAAATTGGACCAAAAGATGGTGCAAATTTTGTTGGTGGAAATTATTTGGTAGCCTTTAATGTGGCGAGCACTTTGCCACAAGTTTTACCTTCCTTACAAAATACCAATTTTTCAATTTTTTTTGATGCTGCTAATATTTGGGGTGTAGATTATAGTGACATTATAGCAGATGGAAGTAAAATTAGATCTTCAATTGGTCTATCTGTTGATATTACTTCCCCAATAGGTCCATTAAGCTTTTCTTTTTCTAACGCAATTACTAAAAATTCCACAGATATTACTGAATCTTTTAGGTTTAATCTGGGTACTACTTTTTAATGAAAAATTTTTTAATAATTATAGTTTTATTATTTTTTACAACAGCTATAGCTAAGGCAGAACAAAAAATTGTTTATATTGATCTTGAAAAGATTTTATCTAAAACAATAGCTGGAAATCAATTATCAAATCAAGTCAAATCTTTATCAAATAAAAATTTAAAAGACTTAGAGGTTATTGAAAAAGGCCTTCAGGAGGATGAAAAACAGCTTGTAGCCCAACAAAATATTTTATCACCTGAAGAAATGAACAAGAAAGTGATTACATTAAAAAAAAAAATTAATGAATATAAAAAAAAAAGAACTAAAAAAATTCAAGAGTTAAATAAAATTCAAATTGATAATACAAATAAATTGATGAATATGATTAATCCACTATTAACTAAATATGCAGATAAAAATTCTATTTCAATAATTTTACATCAAAAAAGTGTTATTATTGGACGCAGTGAACTTGATGTTACTGAAGAAATTATTACAATTGTTAATAATAATATTAAAAAGTTCCAGATCTAATGAAAAAAAACTTTTTAGATAAACAGGAGATTGTTAATTTACTTCCTCATAGAGATCCAATGCTCCTTATAGATAAACTTTACGATATAGAGGAACTGCACTCTGCGACTGCTATTGTTAATGTTAAAACAGATAGTTTTTTTGTTCAAGGGCACTTCCCTGGAAACCCTGTTATGCCAGGTGTTCTTATTGTTGAAGCTTTTGGTCAAGCTGCTGCTGCATTAACCGCTCATGGTCTAGACAAGGAAACTTATGACAATAAATTAGTATTTCTTATGGGTATTGAAAAAGCAAGATTTAGAAATCCGGTTATACCTAATTGTAAATTAGTATTAAAGATACAAGCCATAAGATCACATGGTAGGGTATGGAAGTATAAAGGTGAAGCATTTGTTGAAGAAAAAAAAATGGCAGATGCGCAATGGTCAGCTACAATTGTTGATAAGAAATAATTAGCAACATTTCTTGATAATCAATATTGTTATTTTTTGATAAAACAAAAATAACAATGAATTCTTTTTTTAAAAATCATGGACCTTTTAAACTATCTAATATAATTAATTCTGAAATTAATTATTTACCTCAGTTTAATGATTTAATAAAAAATAATAATCTTATTTATGATGTTAAGAATTTAAATGAAGCAACATCTAACGATATAACATTTTTTAATTCGATTAAATATAAAGATTTAGCCATTAAAACAAATGCTTATGCCTGTATCACAAAAAGTGAATTTTTTAATTTTCTTCCTGATGCTTGTATAAAAATATCCACTGATAATGTACTTTTGTTAACTGCTATGATTACAGCTAAATTTTACCCTGAATCAATAAATGATAATAATAATTACGATTTATCTAATATTAATGAAAAATTTAAAGATGTACTTTCTGGAAAAAACACTCTTGTTGGTACTAATGTTGATATTGGTAAAAATACTAAGATTGGTCATAATACGATAATTGAAAATAATGTTAAAATTGGTAAAGATTGTTACATTGGCTCTAATGTAATTATTAGAAACACCTTGATTGAAGATAATGTGCACATTTTAGATGGTGCAGTAATAGGAAAAAAAGGTTTTGGCTTTATTCCAAATAATTTAAAAAATTTTAGATATCCACATGTTGGTTATGTTCATATTAAAAAAAACAGTGAAATTGGTTGTGGTTCAACCATTGATAGAGGGTCGCTATCTGTAACTATTATAGGTGAAAATACTTTTATTGATAATCAAGTTCATATTGCTCACAATGTTAAAATAGGAAATAATTGTATTATTGCTGGACAGGTTGGAATTGCTGGAAGTAGTATTCTTGGAAATAATGTTATGATTGGAGGTCAGGTCGGCATTTCTGGACATTTAAAAATTGGTGATAATGTTCAAATCGGTGGTGGCAGTGGAGTGATTAAAGATATTCCAGATAATTCAAAAGTAATGGGCTATCCTGCAAAAGATTTTAAAAAATTTATAAAAAGTGGTAGACAAAAATGATTCATAAAACTTCTCTTATTGATCCAAAAGCCAATATTTCTTCTACGGCCTCTATAGGTGCTTACTGTGTTATTGGACCAAATGTTACTATTGAAGAGGACGTAAAAATACATGCTCAGGTAAATATTAGCGGTAACACTATAATAGGTAGGGGGTCAGTAATATACCCATTTGCCTCAATAGGAAATGATCCTCAAGATTTAAAATATAAAGGTGAGGAAACTTCTCTAGTAATTGGAAAAAATAATAAGATAAGGGAAAATGTAACGATTAATCCTGGCACTGAAGGCGGCGGTAGACAAACAATAATTGGAGATAATTGTTTATTTATGGTTTCTTCTCATATTGCACATGACTGTATTATTGGAAATAACATAGTATTTGCCAACAATGTACAAGTAGGAGGTCACGTACATATTGAAGACAACGTTGTGATTGGTGGAAATTCTGCTATTCAGCAATTTACTAGAATTGGGAAGTTGTCAATGATTGGTGGAATGTGTGGTGTGGTTAACGATATCATTCCCTATGGAATAGCATATGGGAATAGGTGCTCATTACAAGGTGTGAATTTAATAGGTTTAAGAAGAAAAAATATTCCAAACAAAGAAATTATATCTTTATCTCAAGCATATAAAGAAATTTTTAAAACTAAAAATCTTTCAAATAATCTAAATAATCTAGATAATAAATTCAAAAACAATACTTTTGTGAAAGATATTATAAATTTTATAAATAAAGATAAAAAACGAGCAATTTGCACACCCCATTCAAATTAAAATTACAAAGTAAAAAATTATGATCAGTTTGATATTAGGTGATACTAATTTTGCAATCAAAATTTTAGAAAAAATTAAAAAAAAAAATATTAAATACTTTATTATTGATTTATCAAAAAATAATATTTTTAAAAAAGAAAATAATTCAAACAGAATTAGCATTGGTCAATTTGGTAAAATGATTAGACTAATGAAGTTAAACAATTGCAATAATGTTTTATTTGCGGGTAAGATTAACAAACCTAAATTTTCAACTTTAAGAATGGATATTAAAGGTCTTTTTTATTTACCAAAAATTTTAAAAGCAGCAAAATTAGGAGATGCTGCAATTTTTAAGTTAATAATAAATATATTAAAAAAAGAAGAAATTAATGTTATTAGTTCAATAAAATTTAGCCCTGAACTTTCATTAAAAAAAGGAAATTATTCAAAAATTAAACCGAATAAAAATGATATGCTTGAGATTAAAAAAGGGAAAAAATATCTAAATAACCTTAATTCTCACAATCATGTCCAAGGAATTGTTTTGAGAAATGGTAAGATACTTAAGACCGAAACTTCAACTGGAACTAAAAAAATGCTTCAAACAATTAAACCCAATAAAGTTAATAATGGTATATTAATTAAACTTCCAAAAATAAAACAAGATTTGCGTATTGATTTACCTACAATTGGATTGGATACTTTAATAGATTGTCAAAAAGCAGGTTTAAAAGGAATTGTTTTAAAAGGTAGACAAAATATTTTTTTAGATAAAGAAGAGTGTATCAAATTTGCAAATAAGTATAAAATTTTTATTAAAATTATATGAGTAAAATATTTATTGTTACAGGTGAGCCATCTGGGGATAAATTAGCCTCATCAGTAATTTCAAAATTAAATGAAATTAATCCAAATATTGAATATTTAGCTGTTGGTGGTTTCCACCTTCAATCACTTGGTATTAAATCTATTTTTGACCTTAAGGAAATTACCTATCTGGGTTTTACCAGTGTTTTATTTAATTTATTTAAGATTCAAAAAAAAATTAACACAACTGTAAAAGAGGTAATTAAGTTTAATCCTGATATTTTATTGACTGTGGACAGTCCAGATTTTACTCTTAGGGTTTCAGAGCGTGTTAAGATGATTAATAAAAATATTAAAACAATTCATTATGTGGCGCCACATGTATGGGTTTGGCGAAAAAATAGAGTTAAGAAAATGAAAAAATTTATTGATCATATACTTTTATTGTTTGATTTCGAAAAAAAATACTTTGATGACGAGAATATAGAAAATACTTTTGTTGGGCACCCTTTACTTGATAATAATAATAAGGGAAAAGTTTATTTAAATGATTTATTTACTATAGATAAAAAAATTATCTCATTATTTCCTGGTAGTAGATATTCGGAGATTAAAGTACTTTTACCCATTCTTCTTAATTTTATAAAACTGATGAATATTAAGTTACAAGGTTATTTTTTTGTTTTGCATGCTACTCATGAAAATAAAAATTTTATAATTGATCAAGTTAAAAATTCTAATATTGATAATATAGATATCATCTCAGATGAAAATTTGAAAGCCCAAACATTGTTAAAATCATTTTTTGCTGTTTCAAAATCTGGGACTGTATCATTGCAAATATGCAATGCTAATATTCCATCTATAATAATTTACAAATTGAATTTTATTAATTTTTTCATTTTTAAACTTTTAGTAAATATAAAATTTGCAAATATTATTAATATAATTAATAATAGAGAAGTGATCCCAGAACTTTTACAAAACGAATGTAACGCAAACGAAATTTTTAAAAGTGTATCTTACATGTTAAAAAATCCAGAGCTCATGAATGAACAGTTAATTAATTGCAAAAAAACACTTGATAATATAAGATCTAAAACATCTTCAGCAGAAGAGTCTGCATTAGCCTTATCTAAATATCTTACTTTCTAAACGTTTTTGAACCTCATCTTTACCCAAAGATATGATTATATCATATATCCCTGGGCCAAATTTAGAACCTGTAAGTGCTACTCTCAATGGTTGTCCAATACCTTTAAAATTAGTTTCATGCTTCTTAATTAAGTCATTAACTATTGGTTCTAACTTATCTTTACTAAAATCATTTAACTCAAAAATTTTGTTTCTAAAATTTATTATAATTTTTTTTGCTTTATCATCAATAATTTTTAAATCCTCTTGATTAAAACTAACGTCATCAAATATAATATACTTTGAGTTATTATATATATCTTCTAAAGTTTTGGCTTTATTTTTTAAAAAAGTTAATGAAGGTTTAATTTTTCTTTCTTTCTCACCTGGTATTTTTTCTTTGTAAAGTTCGCAGTATTGCACAAGGTGATTATATAGCTCATCTTCATTTATATTTTTTATGTAATACTCATTCATTGATAATATACGGCTCATATCTAGTTTTGATGGTGATTTACCTATTCCCTCAAGGTTGAAATACTCTATACTCTCCCTTAAGGTGAATATTTCCTTGTCTTTATAAGACCAACCAAGTCTTAATAAGTAGTTTCTTAGGGCATCTGGCATTATTCCTATTTCAGAGTAGTCATTAAGAGTTGATGAGTTGTCCCTTTTGGATAGTTTCTTACCTGCCATAGTATGAATTAAAGGTATGTGGGCGAAAGAGGGCAAGTCCCATTTCATTGATTGATATATTTGAATTTGTTTAAAAGTATTTATTTTATGATCATCACCTCTAATAATATGTGTCATATTCATTTGATGATCATCA
>MDTF01016570.1_pt1 | contig 11707 bp, 11 predicted proteins | sample 811191 | NCBI WGS metagenome assembly MDTF01 (sample SAMN05326649, study PRJNA326480) | marine metagenome | isolation source: seawater | place: Southern Ocean | collected 2011
AGAATTTAGATATAGAAATCTGAATTTTAAAAAAAACAATCTATACGTTTTTATTTCTCAATCTGGTGAAACAGCTGATACAGCGGCGGCTTTAGACTTATGTAAAAAAAATAATGTTAAAACTTGCGCAGTAGTAAACGTTATAGAAAGTTCTATAGCTAGAAATTCAGATTGGGTTCTTCCCATACATGCTGGCCCAGAAATTGGCGTTGCTTCTACAAAGGCTTTTTTAGGTCAAATGATAGTTCTTTATCTGCTTTGCTTAAAGATAAGCAGAGAAAGAAATGATTTATCACAAGAAAAATATAGGCTAAAAATTCAAAATCTAATTAAACTACCTTCCGTAATAGAAAAATGTTTAGAAACTGAAGGCAAAATTCAAGTTGTAGCAAAAGATTTCTTAGACGCAAAGGGTTCTATGTTTCTAGGTAGAGGAACTTCATTTCCTATAGCTTTAGAAGGAGCATTAAAATTAAAAGAGTTATCCTATCTTCACGCAGAGGGTTACCCTGCGGGAGAGATGAAGCACGGGCCATTAGCTTTAATCGAAGATGGATTGCCAGTTATTGTGATCGCGCCTCACGACAAATATTTTGAAAAAACTATTTCAAATATGCAGGAAGTAATAGCAAGAGGAGGCAAAATTTTACTAATTACCGATACTAATAATGATGTAATAAATGAAAATATTAGATTTAATATTAAAGTTCCACCTGTGGAAAATTCTTTGTCACCATTTGTATTTACTATACCTCTTCAGTTATTAGCCTATCATGTAGCGCTTTTAAAAAAATGTGATATTGACAAACCAAGAAACTTAGCAAAATCAGTCACTGTAGAATAAATTTCATAAAAACTTATTAATTTATGCAACAAACTAGAACCAGGACTAGAACTTTTGGAGATAAAATAAGAATTGGACTATTGTGAACAAAGAAAACGCAAGTAAACTGTGGAAAATGATACAGGAAGCTGGTGATTATTTACAAGAAAAACTTCCAGATAATTCCAGCCATCCGAATGGAAGAAACCCATATGCTCATATTTTGTTAAATATCAAAAATAAATTTGGGTTAAGCTACAAAGACTTATCTGATGAAGATTTTAAAAAAGCAGTCGAATACATAGATTTTTTAAAAAAAACCCCCCGTTAAATAAGAAAATCTTGAAAAAATTTCATCTTTGAACTATATATATCAGAGGTTGAATATGAAAAAATGGTCTTTAAATAGTTGGAAAAATTTCCCAGCAAAACATCTGCCCGAATATCCAGATCAAAAAGAATTGGACTTAGTTTTAGGTAAAATTAAAAATTACCCCCCTTTAGTTTTTGCAGGAGAATCTCGTTCATTAAAAAAATCTTTAGCACAGGTTGTTGAGGGAAAAGCTTTTCTTTTACAAGGAGGAGATTGTGCAGAAAGTTTTGCTGAATTTCACCCAAATAATATCAGAGATACATTTAAAGCTATTTTGCAAATGGCTTTGGTTCTTACTCATTCTGCCTCTTTACCAGTTATTAAGCTAGGAAGAATTGCAGGTCAATTTTCTAAGCCACGTAGTTCACCGCATGAAGTCAAGGATAGTAAAAAATTACCAAGTTATTTAGGTGACAATATAAATGGTATGGAATTTACTGAAAGTGCAAGAATACCAGATCCGAAAAGATTATTTAGAGCTTACTCGCAATCAGCTTCTACCTTAAATTTAATTAGAGCTTTTTCACAGGGTGGATTTGCTGACTTGAGACAAGTTCATTTGTGGAACTTAGGTTTTATAAACGAAAAAACTAAAGGTAAGTATAAAGAAATTGAAGAAAAGATAAGCGACGCACTTTCTTTTATGGAGGCTTGTGGTATCAATCCTGACACCAATCGAAGACTAAGAACTGTAAATTTTTATACATCTCATGAAGCTCTTTTACTACCTTTCGAAGAATCAATGACTAGAGTAGATTCTACTACCGGTGAATATCACGATACATCTGCACACTTTGTATGGATCGGTGACAGAACAAGACAAATAGATGGAGCGCACGTTGAATTTTGTAGAGGCATTAAAAATCCAATAGGATTGAAATGTGGACCGACAATGAAACCAGATGAGTTAATAGAGTTATGTAACATCTTAAATCCAGAGAATGAAGCGGGTAGGCTAACACTGATATCTAGATTTGGACATAACGATGCCTCTAAATTTTTGCCTAAATTAATTAAGTCTGTTAAAAAAGAAGGCTTAAAAGTTTTATGGTCATGTGATCCAATGCATGGAAACACCATAAAAGCAGCGACAGGTTTTAAAACAAGACCGTTCGACAATGTTTTAAAAGAAGTCAAAGATGTGTTTGCTGTACATCAATCAGAAGGCACTTATGCGGGAGGTTTACATGTTGAGATGACAGGTCAAGATGTAACAGAATGTACTGGAGGAGCTCAGAAAATATCTGATGATGACTTGCAGAATAGATACAGAACACACTGCGATCCCAGATTAAATGCAAGCCAGGCTTTAGAATTGGCCTTTTTAATCTCAGAGGAGATAAAGAAAAATTCACAATATTCAAAAAATATTATTCAAGCAGCGTCTTAAGAATTATTATATAATTATTAAGTCAAACTCTGAAAAGAATAAAAAATATATAAGTTATGAAAATAGAAAAAAGAGCAGAAATTATAAAAAACTGGATAAATGATTACTGTGAAAATGAATCATTTTCTCCGAAATCTTTGATTATTGGAATTTCAGGCGGGATAGACTCCTCTGTAGTTAGTACTCTTTGCGCATTAACTGCCAGAAAAACAATTGTTTTAAGCATGCCAATAAATCAAATTCAATCACAACATGACCTCAGCACAAAGCATGGAGACTGGTTGAAATCAAAATTTAAAAATGTTGAATTCAAACTAATAGAAATGGAAAAAATATTTAATACATTTAAAGATACTTTAAGTAATTTTGATAACGAACATGGTTTAGCCAATGCTAGGGCGAGACTAAGGATGTCTGCTCTATATCAAGTTGCAGCTTCTAATGCAGGTCTGGTGGTTGGAACCGGGAATAAAGTAGAAGATTTTGGGATTGGTTTTTACACAAAATACGGAGATGGAGGTGTTGATATTTCACCTATAGCTGATTGTAGTAAATCACAAGTTTGGGATCTAGGAAAATATCTTGGAGTGCATAAAGAAATAATTAAAGCTGAACCTACAGACGGGCTATGGAATGATGGTCGTAATGATAAAGATCAATTAGGCATGTCTTATCTGGAGCTAGAGAATGCAATGAAAAATAAAGATGATCCTAATTATAAAAAATATTTAGAGATTAGAAAAAAAAATCTTCATAAAATGAAACCAATACCTGTTTGTAAATTTGATGACTTATAATCTTGAATTAACCAATTCCCTAACTAGGAAAAAGGATTTGTTTAAACCTATTAACTCTAAAGATATAAGCATGTATGCTTGTGGCCCGACTGTATACGACAAACCGCATGTAGGAAACGCAAGAACATTAGTAGTGTTTGATATGTTGTTTAGAGTATTAAGAAAAGTTTATGGTAAGAATGTTAAGTATGTAAGAAATATTACTGACATAGATGATAAAATTATAGACATTGCTAATAAGAAAAACATAGGTATTGATAAAATAACTTCAGAAATAACAAAAATATTTCATGATAATTGTGAAAGTTTAAATTGTTTAAAACCAACTTTTGAGCCAAAAGCAACAGATCACATCGAAGAGATGATTGAAATGATATTATCATTGATAAAAAAAAAATTTGCTTATTTTGCGAGAGGTCATGTTTTTTTTTCAGTATCTTCATTTAAAAACTATGGAAAACTTTCTAACAAAAATTTAGAAGAATTAAAATCTGGTACTAGAATAGAAAATTCAGGTTTAAAAAAAAATCTTATGGATTTTGTATTGTGGAAACCATCTGTTGACAGCGAACCAAATTGGAGCTCTCCCTGGGGAAAAGGACGACCTGGCTGGCATTTAGAATGCTCTGTAATGAGTGAAAAATATCTAGGAAAAACGTTTGATATTCACGGCGGAGGTTTAGATTTAATTTTTCCACATCACGAAAATGAAATAGCCCAGTCATGTTGTAACAATTCAACTAACAATTTTGCGAATTATTGGGTACATAACGGGTTTGTAACAATGAATAAAGAAAAAATGTCAAAATCATTAGGAAATATAATTACAATTACTGAAGCGGTAAAAAAATATTCCGGAGAGGTTGTTAGACTGGCACTACTAAGCGCTCATTATAGCCAACCACTTGATTGGAACGACGAGCTCTTAAAAAACCAAAAGGAAACTATTGATAAATGGTACAAACTTTATGAAAATTCAGATGAAGAAAATATTCTAGAAATCTCTGAGACTTTATTGGATGATTTAAATACACCTGGATTTATAGCTAAAATTCACGCTCTTTACAATGAGGCACTAAAAGGGGACGATAATAGTAAAAAATTATTTAATGGCGCTTGTAGGTTTTTAGGTTTATTTAATCTCAGCAAAGATGAATGGAATATTTTTAAAAAAAGTAAAATTACTATATCTGAAAAAATTATTAATGAAAAAATTAAAGAAAGATTAGAAGCAAAAAAAAATAAAAATTATGAATTAGCTGATAAAATTAGAGACGAACTATTAAATAGTGGAGTTTCAATCGAAGATGAAAAAAATAAGACAAGTTGGAAATATAAATGAACAAAGATAAATTATATATATTTGACACAACGTTAAGAGATGGCGCTCAAACACAAGGTGTTGATTTTACTGTTGAAGATAAAAATAAAATTGCAAAAATTTTATCCGATATAGGTGTTGATTACATAGAGGGAGGGTGGCCTGGAGCAAATCCCGTGGACACAGAGTTTTTTGAAAAACCACCAAAGGTAAGTAAAAGTATTTTCACTGCTTTCGGAATGACAAAAAAAAATGGTCGTAGCGCAGACAACGATCCTGGTTTGTCTCCTTTACTAAAAGCAAATTGTCCTGCGGTCTGTATTGTTGGTAAATCATGGGATTTTCATGTCAAGACCGCTTTAGGAATTAGCAATAGTGAAAATTTAGAAAACATAGGAGAAACTGCCAAACATTTTATAAAAAATAAAAAAGAATTCTTATTTGATGCTGAGCACTTTTTTGATGGTTACAAAGCAAACCCCAACTATGCTATTGACTGTCTAAAACAAGCTTTTGATGCAGGAGCTCGATGGATCGTACTTTGTGACACTAATGGAGGAACTTTACCTAATGAGGTTGGTGATATTGTAAATAAAGTATCTAAAATTATACCTGGTAAAAATTTAGGTATACACGCACATAACGACACTGAAAATGCTGTAGCAAATTCTTTGACAGCAGTATTAGCGGGCGCACGACAAATTCAGGGTACAATTAATGGTTTAGGCGAAAGATGCGGTAATGCAAATTTAATGTCCATAATACCTACTTTATTTTTAAAAAAAACCTTCAGTGATAAATTTGAAACAAATATTAAAAAAGAAAAACTGCAAGTTCTAACTGAGTGTTCTAGATTTTTAGATGAAATACTTAATAAAAAACCCAATAAAAGTATGGCTTATGTGGGAGCTTCTGCATTTTCACATAAAGGAGGACTGCATGCGTCTGCGGTTCAAAAAGATCCAAAAACATACGAACATATTGATCCAAATTTAGTTGGAAACCATAGGAACATTGTTGTTTCAAATCAGTCTGGTAAATCAAATATTATTTCTAAATTAGAAAGATATGGAGTCAAAATTGATTCTAGCGATCCAAAGATACAGAAGATTTTAGATGAAGTGAAAGATAGAGAATTTAGCGGATACTCTTACGATGGCGCAGATGCTTCATTTGAATTACTTGCTAACAGGTTGTTAGGAAAAGTTCCTGAATATTTAAAGGTGGATAGCTATAAAGTTACTGTTTCTAAATTTAAAGATATTAGTACTAATGCAAATGTTACTTTTATTATTGATAACAAGAAAATAGAATGTACCGGTGAAGGTAATGGTCCTGTTAATGCGCTAGATAATGCCATTAGATCAAATTTTAAAAAAGTAGAAAAATATTATAATTATTTTATAGATTTGAGATTATTAGATTACAAAGTAAGAATTCTTAATACCGGAACAGAAGCAACCACCAGGGTATTAATAGAAAGTACTGATAAATCAGGAATTAGTTGGTTTACTGTTGGCGTTTCTCCAAATATTATTGACGCTTCATTTAAAGCTTTAATTGATAGTTTGGACTACAAACTATACAAGGAAAAAGCCCCGCCTAATTTAAATGAGTAATAGTTATAGCTTTATATTAGTTAAGCCTCAAATAGGTGAAAACATTGGAGCGTCTGCAAGAGCAATTAAAAACTTTGGTTTTTCAAAGTTAACAATTATTTCACCCAAACAATCATGGCCAAATGCAAAAGCTAAGGCAACAGCGGTTGGTGCTTATGATGTTTTAAAAAAAGCAGAAATTTTTAACCAGACATCAGATGCAATAAAAAATTTTGATGTAATCTTTGCTTTAAGTGCCAGAAAAAGAGATATTAATAAGAAACATATTTCTTTTAATCAGTTTCAAAATATTGTTAATAAAAAAAATAAAATAAAATTTGGTTTTATGTTTGGCCCAGAAGCCTCAGGTCTTTCTAATGAAGATCTTTCTTACTCTAACTATATTTTACAAATACCCACATCAAATTTTAAGTCAATGAACCTATCCCATTCATTGATAATCATAGCTTATGAAATATTTAAATTATTAAATAAAAAAAAATTTATTAAAATGACAAAAAATATAAAGATCAGTTCTAAAAAAAATATAAAAGTATTAATTGAGCATCTGACATATTTATTGAATGAAAAGAATTTTTTCATTCCTAAAGAAAAAAAACATGCGATGATTATGAATATTAACAACCTATTTTACCGGCTTGAGCCTAACGACAAAGAACTGAGGGGTTTAGCCAGTATTATAAGTACATTGGCTAAAAAAAGTAAGAAACCTTAATTGACAACAGCCCCACATGTCCTATAAAAGCTTGAAACAAACATGACAAAAAGACTTAAATCAAAACATAAAGTAGACAGACGTTTAAAGGTAAATCTTTGGGGAAGACCCAAAAGTCCGTTTAATAGTAGAGCGTACCCTCCGGGACAACATGGGCAAGCTAGAAAAGGAAAACCAACAGATTACGGAATTCAGTTACAAGCTAAACAAAAACTAAAAGCTTATTATGGCAATATAAATGAGAGACAGTTTAGAAATATTTACAGAAAAGCATTATCTAAAAAAGGTGATACCACAGAGAACTTAATTGCTCTTCTTGAGAGCAGATTAGACACAGTAATTTACAGAGGTAAATTCGCTCCAACTGTTTTTGCTGCTAGACAATTAATAAATCATGGACACATCAAAGTTAATAAAAAAAAAGTTAACATTTCCAGTTATCTTTGTAATGAATCTGATGTTGTAGAGGTAAGAGAAAAATCTCAGAAACTAAATGTTATAGACGGTTCTATTCAAAGTACAGAACGAGATGTGCCAGATTATATTTTACTAGATGGTAAAAATAAATCAGTTAAATTAGTGAGAATACCTAAATTTGCAGAAGTCCCATATCCCGTAATCATGGAACCAAGTTTAGTAATTGAATATTATTCTAGATAGTATTGAATTTTTTTAGTTTATACAAAAGAGCTTTTCTCTACAAAATTAAAAAAAAAATAAACATCGATACCCAATTTCTCGAAGACAACATTTCATTAGAAAAACTATTTTCATTTTATAAAACAGATAAAGCTAATTTTTATAACAATAAAAAAGGACATGGCTACACAAGCTTCTACGAAACGCATTTAAAAAAATTAAAAAATAAAAATTTAAAGATACTTGAGGTCGGGTCTTTTTCTGGCGCTTCTGCCGCTAGTTTTACTAAATATTTTCCAAATTCTGAAGTATTTTGTGTAGATTTAAATATATCAAGCTTTGTTTACTCATCTAAAAAAATTCACGTTTTTGGCGCCAACATAATTAATAAAAAAGTGATTATAAACATTTTAAATAAGATTAAGAAAAAATACAATTTTGATCAATTTGATATAATTATAGATGACGGATCTCATAAACTTTTTGACATGCTCTTTTCTTTAAATACACTATATAAACATGTTAAAAAAGGAGGTTACTACGTTATTGAAGACTACAAGCTTGCAGAAATATACGATCATCTAAACCAACCAAACGAAATATCTATAAGTACATTGATTGAAAAGTTAAAAAGAAAAGAAAAATTCGAGTCAAGCATTATTGAAGATCAAGCAAAAAAATTATTGTTAGAAACCGTAGAAAGCGCTAATTATTACAAAGGTAGTCTTGAAACGTCAGATATTGTTTTTATTAAAAAAAATTTTTTTGTTTGATTTATACTATTCCTTTTGCTTCAAAAAGCTTTTTTGTTTGATTTATACTATTCCTTTTGCTTCAAAAAGCTTTTTTAGCTCCTGGCTTTCAAACATCTCTTTTACTATATCGCACCCTCCAACAAACTCACCTTTAATATATAGCTGAGGTATTGTAGGCCAGTCACTATAGTTTTTAATTTCTTCTCTCAAAGATTGATCTTCCAAAATATTAATACCCTCAAAAGTAATATTTAAATGTTTTAAAATATTAGATACTGCCATTGAAAATCCACATTGTGGAGAATCGGGCGTTCCTTTCATAAAAAGACAAACGTCATTTTTATTTAGAATTTCTTTAATTTTATCTTTAGTGTCCATATTTACTTTCCTTCAGTTGTTATTGATAATGCATGTAGTTCATTGCCCATTTTCCCTTTTAAAGATTTATAGACTAGTTTGTGTTGCTCTATTTTAGACAGACCAATAAAAACCTTGGATGAAATTTTAGCAGAGTAATGATTGCTGTCACCCATTAAATCTTTAATCTCAATTGTGGCATCTGGTATAGAATCGACAATTAATTTTTTTATTTCTGCTGCAGATAAAGCCATTAGTAGTTATAATACCATTTATTATTTAGATTATACAGTTCATTTATTTCAATTTTAAACTCCCCTGATAGCTCAAACCATTCCTTTTGAGTTATTCCTATTATTTCACTAAATACATTGCTTAATTTAAGTATTTCTTGAATTTTATTTAAATTTTTCTTTTCGATCTCTAGAATATACCTCCCCTGATCTTCTCCGTAAAAATATTCAAATAGATTAGATAGTTTTTTTGGTTTATTAATTTTAACACCATATTTAGATTCTATAGACATTTCAGCTAATGCCACTATAGAACCTCCTGAAGACACATCATGTGAGGATAGAATTAAGTCCTCTTCATTCAGTTTTAAAACTGCGTTACCATTATTTTTTTCATTTATTAAATTTGTTTCAGGAGGCGGTCCTTCAGTTACAGAGTAAACCTCATGAAATAGTGCACTTTGATACAAATGCCCAAATGTTTTTCCAATTAATAAAACTACACTCCCTTCTTTTTGAAAACTATATTTTATTGAATTTTTAATATTCGAAATTAATCCGACCCCACCAATGACAGGTGTAGGGTGTATATTTTTTTTATTCGTTCCATTGTAAAAAGAAACATTCCCTGAAACAACGGGGTAATCTAAAAATTCACACGCCTCTTTTATACCCTCAATAGTTTCAGCAAATTGGCCCATTATTTTTGGATTTTCTGGATTACCAAAATTTAGACAGTTAGTAATAGCTATTGGCTTTGCGCCCACCGCAACTAGATTTCTCCAGCTTTCACATACTATTTGTTTCCCTCCAGTTAAAGGGTGAGCTTTGCAATAATTTGCCGAAGAGTCCACAGACACTGCAATAGCTTTATTTTTACCGTGTATTTTAATAATAGCTGAGTCCGAGCCAGATTTTTGAATGGTGTCACCCATTACCATTTGGTCAAACTGCTCGCTAATCCACCTTTTGCTCGAGTGGTTTGGGGATGATAAAATTTGTATTAAAGCATCTTCTATTTTAACTTTTTTTAAACTTTTAATGTCTGTTTTCTTTTCCGGTAACTTAGTTTTTATCCATTTTCTTTCATATACAGGGGCCTTAGACGACAAGGCGTCTATTGGAATATCAGCGACAATTTGATTTTTGTGACGTAAAATTAATTTTTTAGAATCAATAGTTTTTCCAATAACAACAAAATCTAGATCCCATTTATCAAATATCTTTTTAGCCTCTTTTTCTTTTCCGTCATTAAGTATAATAAGCATTCTCTCTTGACTTTCCGATAACATCATTTCATATGGCGACATATTTTCTTCTCTACATGGAACGTCATCTAAATTAATATCCATTCCAAGTTCACCTTTAAATGCCATTTCAACACTGGAAGAAGTTAAACCTGCTGCCCCCATATCTTGTATTGAAATAATTGATTTATCTTTCATTAATTCTAAGCAAGCTTCCATTAGTAGTTTTTCTGTAAACGGGTCACCAACTTGCACTGTAGGCCTCTTTTCTTGAGAATTTTCATCAAACTCTGCTGAGGCCATTGAAGCCCCATGTATACCGTCTCTCCCTGTTTTTGAACCAACATATACAATAGATTTATTTAACCCTTTTGCTTTTGAATAAAAAATTTTATTTTTTTTAGCAAGTCCAACTGCCATCGCATTAACAAGAATATTCTCATTATATGTATTATTAAATTTTGTTTCTCCTGCAACAGTAGGCACGCCAATACAATTTCCATAACCACCTATACCCGAAACAACACCATGCAATAAATTTTTTGTTTTTTTGTGATTTGGAGATCCGAAGTGTATAGAATTTAGCAAAGCAATCGGTCTAGCACCCATTGTAAAAACATCTCTTAAAATTCCGCCTACTCCAGTAGAGGCTCCCTGGTAAGGTTCAATAAAGGATGGGTGATTATGACTTTCTATTTTAAATATAATTGCATCGTCATCACCTATATCAATTACCCCCGCATTTTCTCCAGGCCCTTGAATTACACTCTTATTTTTAGTCGGAAGTTTCTTTAAATGAATTTTTGAAGACTTGTAAGAACAATGTTCGTTCCACATTGCGGAAAAAATTCCTAGTTCTAATAAGTTAGGTTCTCTTGCTAAAAGAACTTTTATTTTAGAATATTCATCTTTTTTTAAACCATGTTCCTCAACTATTTCATCTGATATTTTCATTATTTTAGTAAACTTGAAAAAAGATTAACTCCATCTTCATTTGAAATAAGTTTACTAACCATTCTTTCAGGATGAGGCATCATTCCTAAAATATTTTTATTCTCATTAAAGATGCCTGCTATATTATTTAGAGAACCATTAGGATTTGAATTATCTGTAATTTCTCCTGCTTTGTTGCAATACTTAAAAGCAATTAATTCCCTGTCTTCTAAATATTTCAGGTGGTCGGGGTTAGTAAAATAATTTCCTTCATTGTGTGCGATATTTAAATTAATTACTTGGTTGTCTTTGTATTTATTACAAAAGCTGTTGTTATTTTTTATTATTTTAATAAAAATATCTTTAGATAAAAATTTTAAATTTTTGTTTCTTAATAAAGCCCCCTGTAAGAGACCTGTTTCTATTAAAATTTGAAATCCATTGCATATGCCTAAAATTAAACAACCGTCTTTGCCTGCTTTTATAACATGTTCTAGTATTTTTG
>MDTF01000824.1_pt1 | contig 11701 bp, 13 predicted proteins | sample 811191 | NCBI WGS metagenome assembly MDTF01 (sample SAMN05326649, study PRJNA326480) | marine metagenome | isolation source: seawater | place: Southern Ocean | collected 2011
AAAATTACCTGAACAATTATATTTTTATCCAAATCCGTTTCTTCTTTCTTCATTTATTAATCAGAAAATATTTACATTTAAGCTTTCAAAAATAAATATTTATACTTTTTGGAGCGATTTTGAATCAAAAAAAGAAGAGGAAGATCTTAATAGTTTTTTTTGGTTAAATTTAATTAATCGGAAAAATGATGGTTTAATTATTCAACAAATAATCTCTATTTGGATGAAAAATAATAGTAAATATAAAAAAAAAAAGTTGGGATAATTTAAATATCAGCAAAAGAATTTTAGCATGGATTCTTAATGCAGATATTATTTTAAATAACACTGATAAAAATTTTAAAAAAATTTTTTTTAATTCGATAATTATTCAAGTTAATCATTTAATAAAAAATTTATATTTTGAAAATGACCCTGTAAAAAAGATAGAAATTATTTCAACAATTATATTATCTGGGCTTGTTTTTAAGGAGTACAATTCTAATTTTGAAATTGGTATCAAGGTTTTAAAAAATACTGTTGAAGATTTTTTTGATAATGATGGTTTTCCTGCAAATAGAAATATTTATGATCTGGTGCAATGTTCAAAGTTTCTGGTTTTAATTAAGGAGTGCTGTAGAGATGCACAGGAATATATCCCAGATTATTTAGATGATATTGTTGATAAACTAATTGATTGTTCGTATTCACTAAAAACACCAACAAATAGAAGCCCATTATTTAATGGAACTAGTGAGTTTAAAATAGATGCCTACTTGGAATATCTTTCAGGTCTAGAGTACAAATCAAGCAATGTAATAAATATAATTAATCAAATTTACATCGTAAAAGGAAAAAAGAATCTTCTTTTTTTTGATCTGGGTGCCCCCCCTAAAAAGAAATATTCTAAAAATTATCAGTCGGGACCTTTATCGTTTGAATATTTTATTGATAATAATAAGATAATAACAAATTGTGGCTTTGGTAATAAAATTTCAAAAAAAGCTGAGTTAATTAGTCGACTAACTTCTGCTCAATCAACATTGTGTCTCAATGACTCTTCTGTTGTAAAATTTGAAAGAAATAGTTTAATTAACAACGTTTTTGGTGCCACTATAACGTCTACATTTAAAATTTTTGATTTAAATATTGATGATACAACCAATTTTATGACACTGTCAGCAAAACATGATGCTTATGAAAATGACTTTAACTACATCCATCAACGAATAATTAAAATAGATAAAAGAAACAGTAATTTATTTGGGGAAGATAAATTAATTTCAGCTGATGGAAACAAAAAACTACAAAATATATATAGTATTAGATTTCACCTTTATCCTGGAATTAATGCTGTACAAACTATGAGTAAAAATTCAATTTTAATACAAGTCAATAAAAATAAATCATTGATTTTTACTACTAGTGCAGACAATTTAATATTAGAAAAAAGTATATTTTTGGGTAGAAATCAAATAGTTAATAATTTTTGTATAACTATTTCTGGATCTCTAAATAATAGTGAAAATAAAAATATTATCTGGGAATTAAAAAGAAATAATTAAAATGAAGCAAAAAATTAAAACAGCTTTAATTTCAGTGTCAGATAAAACAAATCTATCTGTAGTGCTAAAAACTTTAAATAAATATAAAGTTGAAGTTATAAGCTCTGGAGGAACTTATAAATCAATTAAACAATTGGGTTATGCCTGCACTGAGGTGTCTAAGTACACTGGATTTGATGAAATGTTAGATGGACGTGTTAAAACCTTACATCCAAAAATTCACGCTGGTATTCTTCATGATCGATCTAATAAAAAACATGCTCGGGAGATGAATAAACATAAATTTCCTTCGTTGGATTTAATTGTTGTTAATTTTTACCCTTTTCAAAAAATAGTAAATAATTCAAAAAACAACAAAGTAATTATTGAAAATATTGATATTGGTGGACCTACTATGGTTCGAGCTGCAGCAAAAAACTTTAAAAATGTTTTAATAATTACAAATAAAGGTGACTATTCAGATCTAATAAATGAAATTGAAAAAAATAAAGGTAAAACAACATTAAATTTTAGAGAATATATGTCTAGTAAAGCTTTCGGACTTACAGCTTATTATGATGCAATGATTGCTAATTGGTTTAATCAAAAATTAAATATTAAATTCCCTGAAAAAAAAACTATTTTTGGGCGAAAATTTAAACAATTAAGATATGGAGAAAACCCACATCAAAAAAGCTCTATATACATAAACAATTATAATGATAAGGAGCTGGGTCTATACCAGTTGGGTGGTAAAAATCTCAGCTATAATAACTATAATGATATTTTTGCTTCTTTAGAAATTTTATTTTCTTTAAAAAATATTGCAGGCACTGTAGTTGTCAAGCATGCCAATCCTTGCGGAGTTTCCATCAACAAGTCTCCTATAGTTTCTTTTAAAAATGCATATACTTGTGACCCTATGAGTGCTTTTGGAGGTGTCATAGCTTGTAATTTTAAAATTAATAAAAAAATTGCAGATGAAATAAATAAAAACTTCTTAGAAGTTATTTTAGCGAAAGGGTTTGAAAAAGATGCACTTAATATTTTAAAAAAAAAGAAAAATTTAAGAATAGTGGACATTTCAAAATATAAACAAAAAAATCAAACAACTATTAAAACATTTGATGGATCTTTTTTAATACAAGAAAAAGACAAATCTATTTTTACTAAAAGGGATTTAAAGTTTGTCACAAAAAATAAACCAACTCTAAAAGAATTAAAAGAAATAGAATTTGCATTTAATATTTCAAAATACGTCAAATCTAATGCAATTGTACTAACACATAATTTTTCAACCATTGGTATTGGTGCAGGACAACCAAGTCGTCTGGATAGTTGCAAAATTGCCGTTCAAAAAGCTAAGCAGTTTCAGGCTAATAAAATTAAAAATTCAATAGCGGCATCGGATGCTTTTTTTCCTTTTGCTGACGGTGTGAAGTTACTAATAGCAGCAGGTGTAAGAATTTTTGTTCAGCCAGGAGGATCAATTAGAGACCAAGAAGTTATAAATGCTGTCAATAAGGTAAAAGCAAAAATGGTGTTTACTAACACCAGACACTTTAATCACTAATTAAATCTGGTCGATTTTAGCAGCTAGTATAAAATCACTTTCAGTTAAACCTTTAATTGTGTGTGTGAAGATTGTAATTTTAGTGTAGCCCCAACCAAAATATATATCTGGGTGGTGACTTTCTAGCTCTGCAATTGAACCAACTTTATTTACAAACTCTTGACTTCCAATAAAATTTTTGAATTTAAAACTTTTTTCTAAAAAATAATTTTTATCATCATTGCTTTTTACATCCCATCCATCTACTTTTTTTAAATAATGGTGTATTTCAGAAATATCGAAAGGGAGAACATCTCCACGACATGGAATACAATTTTTTTTACTTAAATCACTCATAAAACTAATTTGGAGCGGGCAAAGGGGCTCGAACCCTCGACCTTCTCGTTGGCAACGAGACGCTCTACCACTGAGCTATGCCCGCAAAATACAAATATTATAATACATTAATTTTAAGTAGATCAACATCTATAAATATAACAAGTTTGCCACTATGGTTAAGTTCTTTTTTCTATTATAAATTAATTATTATGAAATTACATTTACCTAATACTATTCCTATTTTTCCATTGAGTGGTGTTATTTTCTTTCCAAAAACTAACTTGCCCTTAACTATTTTTGAACCTAGGTATTTAACTCTAGTGAATGATTGTATTAAATCAAATAAATATATGGGAATGATACAGTCAAAGAATAATTCATCCGATGTTTATTCGGTTGGTTGTCTTGGTAAAATTACAGATCACAAAAAAACTAAAGATGGTAGAATTCTTGTAAACTTGACAGGTATAAGCCGTTTTGAAATTAAGACAGAAATTAATAATGATAAGATTTACAGAGAATTTGAAGTCTCTTATGAAAAATTTAAAGAAGATCAAGGGCTCGAAAAAAAACAAACAATAATGTTAGAAAAAATTAAAGAAATATATGAAAAAACTAAAACCTTTTTTTTAAAAAATGGTTTACTGTTAAACTGGGCAGAATTTGAAAAACTAGATGAAGACCAAAAAATTAATACGTTAGCTATGATAGCTCCTATTTCAAATGAAGAAAAGCAAATGATTTTAGAGGCTGTTCATATTGATTCTAAAACTAAAGTTTTATCCAAGATCATTGAATTCTATTTATATGAAAAACGTACGAGCAAAATAACTTTACAATAATTAAAACAAAATTCCTCGGTTAGATACAGACTGGCTTATTTTATTTATAAAACTAAATTTACTAATATTCTTAAGTATTCCTTTTTTGAGTGAATTAAAATATTTGCCTTCTTTAAAAAAAATATTAGTTAAATTTATTCCAAAACCAAATAGATTATTTTCTGGCTTCCTTGCATTGTAAAAATCTTTCAAAATAAAGCTATTTTTAATCAACAAGCCAAGTTTTAGTGTTTTTGAAATTAACTCTTGTAATTTTTTTATATCTCTTAAAACTAAGTTAAATCCTTGCCCGGCCATTGGGTGAACTGTGTGCAGTCCATCTCCAAGAATAAGAACATTTTTTTTAAAATACTTTGTTTTTAAATTTAAATTAATTGGGAACGAATGGATATCTACAATGTTTTTAATGTTTTTTATTTTTAGTAATATTCTAAGCTTTTCACTCAAAATATTTTTAATATTTTTTTTATTTATATCAAAAAATTTACTACTTACACTCCACACAATAGAAAATACATTTTTCTTAAAAGGTAAGATCGCAAGTGGGCCCTCCTTTAAAAAAAATTGGCTTGAGTTTTCAATTCTTGCATTGTGTTTAATAATTGCAGTTAATGCTAGTTCTTCATAATTTTTTTTAATAGATCTTCCCTCATCTATTGTGTCGTATAATTTTGAACGACCTCCTGTACTTAAAATTATTAAATCATAAAATATTTTTTTTTTAGCATATCTGATAAATCCTTCCTCATTATCAATATCTTCAATTTTTTTTTTTATTATTTTTATTTTTTTTGTTGTAGAAATAATTTTATCTAATTTTTTTTTTAAATCCTTATTTTGAAAAATGTACATAAGATTTTTATTTTTTTCTTTAAAATTAAAAAAATTTATTATTTTTTCTTTATCTTGAAAAAATAAATTTATTTCTTTACATGACCAAAAATAATTTTGCCTATTAAGATTTAATTTTTTTTTTATATATTGATAATTGCTTTCAGAGATGGCTGTAGTTCTATTATCTAAATTTTTTTTTTTATTATTGCAATACAAATCAATTTTTACATTTTCTTTACTTAAAATTACAGCTGTAGCTAAGCCGGCTAAACCATCTCCAATAATGCAAATTTTTTGCTCATTCATATTTAAAAAAATTTAATCAGTTTAATAAAAATGATACAAGGTAAACTAAATGATTCGTTAAATGAATAATGATTTATAAAAATTTTACTATTTTTTTAAAAAACCGAGCCATTGAATTAATGGGGCTTAGCCTTATTTTTATTGCCCTTTTATTGATGGCATCTTTTTTTTCTTATTCTCCAAATGATCCTACAGTTATATACGGAACAGAAATCATCAAAACCAATAATCTATTAGGCGTCTATGGAGGTATAGTTGCAGATTTTCTATTACAAAGTTTTGGTTTAACCTCATTTCTTATTTTAATAACTATTATGTCGTGGGGAATAAATTTAATTGCAAAAAAAAAACTCAAGAAAATAAAGTTTAAAATCTTTTATTTATTTTTATATATTTTATTTACCTGTATTTTAATTTATTTAACTTACAATAATTCCTTTTGGCTAATTGATAATGGGAATTCTGGCTTCGTAGGACAAATTTTATATAATAAAGTTGTAAACCTTTTTCCTTTTATTCGCCATGATTACACGATTTTTGTTCTTATAGCTTTAAGTTCAGTTTTTTTTATATTAGCCTCTAATATTAATTTTAAATATATTCCTCTATTTTTTATAAATATTTTTAAGAAAAATGACAATATTGAAAATCAATTTGAAATAAACCTTAATCAATCTGAAGAATTACTTGATCAAGATTCAATCATAGAAAAAACTCAACAGACTTTTTCTTTTGAAAAAATATCACATATAAAAGAACCACCCGTTCAGCATGATGGTTTTAAAAATTTTAAGCTTCCATCTTTAGATCTACTTGAAAAAAATCCATCTAAAATTACTTTATTAGATCAATCTAAGAATAGACCTGAGGGTTCATTTATAGAAAAAATACTATTAGATTTTGGAATAGAGGGAAAAATAACAAAAATTAATAACGGACCCGTAGTTAGTTTGTATGAATTTGAACCAGCACCTGGAGTAAAAGTTTCAAAAATTATTAATTTATCTGATGACCTTGCACGAAACACTAGTTCTACATCTGCGCGTGTTTCAATAATACCGGGAAAAAATACTGTTGGTATAGAAATTCCAAACGACTCTAGAGAGAGTGTTTATTTAAAAGAAATAGTTGGAAATGAGAGATTTCAAAAAAAAGAAATCAAACTCCCTATCGCTATAGGAAAGAGTATTTCAGGTATGCCTATTATTGGAGATTTAACATCCATGCCTCATCTTTTGATAGCTGGGACAACTGGTTCAGGTAAATCTGTTTGTATTAATACAATTATAGTTTCTCTTCTTTACAGGTTAAGTCCTGATCTATGTAAATTTATTTTGATTGATCCAAAAATGTTAGAGCTTTCAGCTTATGAAGGAATCCCACATTTACTCAGTCCTGTTATTACTGATTCTAAGAAAGCAGCGTCCGCTCTAGGCTGGACAGTTAAAGAAATGAATAGTCGTTATAAATTAATGAGCAAAGATGGTGTGAGAAATATTGATGGATATAATGCAAAACATAAGCTTAAAATGCCCTATATCGTCGTTGTTGTTGATGAAATGTCAGACTTAATGCTTGTAGCTGGCAAAGAAATAGAAAACTATATTCAAAAGCTTTCACAAATGGCTAGAGCAGCAGGTATTCATATTATAATGGCCACCCAAAGACCTAGTGTAGATGTTATCACAGGAACTATTAAAGCAAACTTTCCAACAAGAATATCTTTTAGGGTAAGTTCTAAAATAGATAGTAGAACTATTTTAGGTGAACAAGGTGCAGAGCAACTTTTAGGTAATGGAGATATGTTGTTTATGTCTTCAGCAAATAGAATAGTTAGAATTCATGGTCCTTATGTTTCTGAAAAAGAAATTGAAAAAATTACTAATGTTTTAAGAGCACAAGGAGAACCTGATTATATCGATGAAATTACAATTAGTGAAAAGAGTAATACTGCAGATTATGATTCTGATGATGACACTGACAAACTCTATAATCAAGCATTGGATATTATAAAATCTGAAGGAAAGGCATCAACTAGTTTTCTACAAAGAAAATTACAAATTGGCTATAACAGAGCAGCAAGAATTATTGATATGATGGAAGAAAAAGGAATTGTTAGTAAGGCAAACCATGTAGGTAAGAGAGAGGTTCTGTAAATTTTGTTTTTAAAAATTTTTTTATATTTTTTTTTACTTTTTAATTATTTCTTAAATTCTTATGCAGACGAAAAACAATTAATTATTGATAAATTATTGGGAATTAATAATTTTACTTTTAACTTTGAGCAAAATACTCAAGGTGGGATTGAAATAGGAAATTGTTCTATCGTTTTTGACAATAAGCTTAAATGTAATTATATTGATGATAAGCAGAAAGAAATTATAATCAACAATAAAACATTAGTGGTTATACAAAAAAGATACAATAAAAAAAAAATTTATCCTATTTCAAAATCTCCTTTTCTAAAAATCTTAAGTAAAAATAGTTTAATAAATTTAGTTAAGGAATCTAATTTAGAGTTAAATGATAATATTGATTTAATTTATCTTGATGAAAAAGGGAAAAAAATCACAATTATTTTTGAGAAGAAAAATTATGATCTAATAGGTTGGAAAATAGTAGACGAATTACAAAGAAAAATTTTTTTTTCATTAGAAATTCAAAGTATAAATACTGAAATTGACCATAATATTTTTAAAATTCCATCAACCAATTAAAAATTAAAATTAATTGTCTCTTCTTTAAAAATCTTAAATCCTTTTGATAGATAATTATTCAAAGCATGCTTATGATCTAAGCTACAAGTGTGAACCCATATTTTTTTTATATTTTTATTAAAAGCTTCATAAATTATGTGCTTCAACAAAAAAGATCCTAGTTTTTTACCCTGATACTCTTTTAAAACACCCATTTGTATCAATTCAATTTCGTTTTTTGCCTCATGAAACTCTTGTTCGTAAAAACCGACTAATTCACCCTCAAGTTTCATAATACCCGTTTCTAGATTTTTATTATTAATATATTTGTGCCATTCTTTATCAGACCATAAAAGCCTATCACGCCAAAAGTGATCTTTGCCAACTTGTCTATAAAAAAATTTATTAATATTGATATCTTTTTCTTTTTCTTTTTCAAAAAAAACTCCAGCTTTTGACGGAAAAACCGGAACTTGATTTTTATTTTCTTTTTTTGTTATTTCTAAAAAGAATCTTTGAACTTTAGGCATAAGAGTTAAAAAACCATTTTTCCAATTTTTTCACCGCCAAATATATGATAATGAAAATGAAAAACTTCTTGTCCTCCGTTTTTGCCAATATTGCTTAGTACTCTGTACCCATCTTCTTGGTTGGAAATTTTCAACATTTTAACAATATGTGTGATTGCCTTAATAAATTCTATAATTTCTTTTTCTGAGGCCTTGCTATTAAAATCATCTAAATCAATATATTCACCTTTGGGTATTACAAGTATGTGAATTTTTTTTTGAGGGTTAACGTCATAAAAAGAGAGCACATAGTCATTTTCATAAACCTTTTTACAGGGTGTTTCATTTCTTAAAATTTTTGCGAAGATATTATTTTTATCGTAGTTCACTATTTTCTGTTTTTTTTTTCTTCAAGCCCAGATTGATTTTTTCTTTTTTCTAATTCCTTAATGACATCTGCAAATTTAATATTCCTTGATTCAAGTATAACCAAAAAATGATAAATAACATCTGCAGACTCGTGAACAATATTTTTGTTGTTTTGTATAGCTTCTGAAAATTCTTCAGCTTCTTCTTTAAACTTAGATAAACATTCTGCGTATCCTTTTGACAATAAAAGAGAAGTATAAGATTTTTCCACATCTTCATTTTTTCGTTCTTCAATTGTTTTTGCTAGCTCTAATAAAAAATTACTCATTATTTAATTCTAACTTGAACATCTTTAGATGCCAAATATTCTTTTGCCTGTTGAATGGTAAATTTACCGTAGTGGAAAATAGATGCTGCTAAAACGGCACTAGCACCACCAATTTTCAAACCTTCAAACAAATGCTCCAATGTACCGGCTCCTCCAGAAGCTATCACTGGTACTTGAATACTTTTAGTAATTATTTTTAATAAATCTAAGTCATAACCTGTTTTTGTTCCATCTTTATCCATTGAAGTAAGAAGTATTTCACCCGCTCCATTAAAAACAGATTTTTTAGTAAATTCTATAGCATCGATACCTGTTTTTTCTCTGCCCCCGTGTGTAAATATTTCCCATTTGTTATTTGAGGTTTTTTTTGCGTCAACAGCAACAACTATGCATTGGCTACCAAATTTTTGAGATGCTTGTTTAATGAACAATGGATCTTTCACTGCGGCTGTATTAATTGAAACTTTGTCAGCGCCTGCGATTAAAAGTTTTCTTATATCTTCAATAGTTCTAACTCCTCCTCCTACGGTTAAAGGTACAAAACATTTATCTGCGGTTTTTTTTACCGTTTCTATGATAATAGCTCTTTCTTCATGTGTTGCTGTTATGTCTAAAAAACAAATTTCATCAGCTCCGCTTTTGTCATAAAACGTAGCTTGTTCCACTGGGTCTCCAGCATCTTTGAGTTCTAAAAAATTGATTCCTTTTACTACTCTTCCATTCTTTACATCTAAACAAGGAATTATTCTGTTTTTAAGCATTTATTCTAATCCTTTTAATTCTTCTAAATCTATTTTTTTTTCGTAAATAGCCTTTCCAACTATAATTCCTTCAATATTTTTTTCTTTATGCCTGATAATATTTTTGATGTCGTCGATAGAAGATATTCCACCGGAAACGATAAGAGGAATTTTTGTTTTTTTTGCGACCAACAAACTCTCTTGAATATTTGCTCCTAGGTTTGTGCCGTCCCGATTAATATCTGTATAAATTAATCTGCTTACTCCATAATCCTCAACTAATTTTATAAATTCTAAAGCATCTATTTCGGTTTGATTTTTCCAACCAGACAAAGCGATCTTTTTATTTCTAACGTCTATAGCAAGAGCAATTTTATGTAAAAATTGATTGCATGCATTTTTTAAAAATAATTTATCATTGATTGCGGCTGTACCAAGAATAATTTTTTCAGTACCAATATCTGCTAATTGTTTAACACTGTCTAAATTTCTAATTCCCCCACCTACTTGCACCTTAATTTTATATTTTAAAATAATTTTTTTGATTATCTCGAAATTAATAAGTTTGCCTGACAAAGCACCGTCTAAATCAATAATATGAATATTTTTAAAACCATATTTTAAAAAATCCTCAATTTGTTGAATTGGATCTTCATTGTAAATTTTAAGTTGATTAAAATCGCCTTTGGTAAGTCTAACACATTTTCCATTCTTGATGTCTATTGCGGGAAATATTTTCATTTTTATATTTTTAAAAAGTTACCTAAAATTTTTAATCCACTATCTTGACTTTTTTCAGGGTGAAACTGAGTCCCAAAAATATTGTTTTTTTCAATTGCCACAACAATTTTTTTATTATAGCTAGCATAGGCTTTTATAGTTTGAGCCTCTTCGGGCTCAAATTCGTAGCTGTGTATAAAGTACATATGATCTAAATCTTTAATACCACTAAAATATTTATTACTGCCCACAAGTTCGATCTCATTCCATCCCATGTGCGGTAATTTAAATTTGCTATCTTTAATATTGATCTTTTTAACCTTACCTTTAATCCAATTGAACCCATCCGTTTTTTTTTCTTCTAGCCCATATGTTGCAAATAACTGCATCCCTACACAAATACCAAAGATCAGTTTTTTTTTTACTAAAACATACTCATTTAATTCTTCAATTAGTCCAGTAATTTTTGAAAGTCCTTCTTTACAGTCTTTAAATGATCCCTGCCCAGGTAGTACAATTTTATCTGACTTATTTATTAACTTTGGGTCAGAGCTTATTTGTATATTATATTTTAAGTTGTTGTCTTTGTTTGCTTTTTCTAAAGCTTTGGCTGCTGACCTTAGATTGCCAGAACCATAATCAATTACGGTTACTAACATTGATTTTATAGTTTGCCTTTTGTTGACGGGATAGATGATTTAATTCTTTTATCAATTTCAAAAGCATCTTTTAATGATCTGGCCAATCCTTTGAAGCAAGATTCAATTTTATGGTGACTATTTTCTCCATAAACATTTTCTATGTGCAGCGTTATTCCGGCCGATTGTGAGAAAGCTTGAAACCATTCTTTAAAAAGTTCTGTGTCCATCTCTCCTAATTTTTCAACTTTTAAATCAACTTTCCAAATTAAATAAGGTCTATTAGAAACATCTATGGCGACACG
>MDTF01005916.1_pt1 | contig 11700 bp, 11 predicted proteins | sample 811191 | NCBI WGS metagenome assembly MDTF01 (sample SAMN05326649, study PRJNA326480) | marine metagenome | isolation source: seawater | place: Southern Ocean | collected 2011
CAATTGTACTAATTTACTTTAACGCATTGATATTATTTATAAAAAGAGCCAAGTTTTATCCACACCTATGATAAGAATATATATTAACAAATTTACAAAAAAATTAGTCCTAAGAAGTTTAAAAAATATTTCCAAAGGCACACTTTCAATCATTGATGGGAAAGATAGGTATAAATTTAATGGTGATAATACTTTAAATGCTGAAATTCTAGTTAATAACTCCAGTTTCTATACAGAAATTTTACTTGGTGGCTCTATAGGTGCAAGTGAGGCTTATATCCATAAATCGTGGACATCAAATGATGTAACTAAAGTAATACAGCTAATGGCTTGTAATCAATCAACTATGGACTCTATGGAAGGTCCATTTAGGTTTATAGCAGCCCCATTTTTAAGAGTGCTTCATGTATTAAATAGAAATACACTTTATGGGAGTAAAAAAAATATTGCGAGACATTACGATTTAAGTAATAAATTTTTCACTCTATTTCTCGACTCATCAATGATGTACTCCTCTGCAATTTATCCCAACAAAACATCCACAATAGAAACCGCTGCAGAATATAAGTTAGGCATTATTTGCAAAAAACTAGATCTTAAAAAGGGTCACCGTGTTATTGAGATTGGATCTGGTTGGGGTGGTTTTGCAATATATGCTGCAAAAAATTATGGTTGCCATATTACAACAACAACAATTTCTAATGAGCAATACAAATATGTGCGTGAAAAAATTAAGCATCTCAAGCTTGAAAAAAATATTAAAGTTATATTTAAGGATTACAGAGAGCTGACTGGGAAATATGATAAATTAGTATCGATTGAAATGATTGAAGCTGTAGGTCACAAGTTCTATGATTCTTATTTTCAAAAAGTCTCTGAATTACTAAATCAAAATGGTGACGCATTAATTCAGGCAATTACAATAAGAGATCAAAGGTACAAGCAAGCACTACGATCAGTTGATTTTATTCAAAAATATATATTTCCAGGAAGCTGTATCCCATCCATAAATGCAATACAAAATGCAGTAACTGGATCAGGTGACATGGTGATTAACGATGTTCGTGATATTGGCCATCATTATGCTAAAACATTAATGGACTGGAGAAAAAAATTTTCTAGGAATAGCAAAGATATTACAAAGTTAGGATTTGATGAAGATTTCTTAAGAATGTGGAAATTTTACTTCTGCTATTGTGAGGGGGGATTTTTAGAGAAGTCAATTAGCGCTTTACACATTCATATTGCTAAGCCAGATTATAGAAATAAAATCTAATTTTTGTTGGAACCTAGTATTGTTTTAAACAAACCACATATTACTAAAAAATTATGGCACATAATCACATTACTAAAGCACAATCAAAAGAAAAAAAAGGAGATCTTGAAGGAGCCTTAGTTGAGTACCAAAAAGCATTATTAGAAAATCCAACTAATAACGGTATTCAAATAGAGATTGGAAATTTATATGCGATGCTTGGTTCATTTGATAAGGCCATAGAATATTTTAAGGTGGCATTTTCAGCCTTACCTAAAGATAAAAATTTAAGAGATGGGCTCTGTTTTTGTTTATGTGAGGTCGGAAATCAACATTATGATAATAGAAACTTCTATCTTGCAGAAAATAATTTCCTTGAAGCAATAAAGCTTAATCCTTCAAAATCTGAGTATTTCTTTAACTTAGGTAACGCATATTATGCCCAGGGGAAATATAAATCCTCACTAGAACATTATAATAATTCACTTACCCTTCATTATGACCCTGAGACACTCTCATGCATTGGAAATTCTCTTAGGTCTATTGGTAAATATTCTGATGCAATAAAATTTTATACTACAGCGTTAAAAGAAAATCCAGAGCTAATTCATACCGAAATTGAGTTGACACATTTAAAGCAGAATGTTTGTGACTGGGATAATATTAGTGTTCACTTTAGTAATATTAAAAACCATATTAACACTATAAATTCTGGAGGTATTTCGCCATTTACAGTACTTTCAATGCCAGATATTAGTATTGAAGATCAGTTAAAAGTTTCATCTAGCTGGGCTCAAAAGTTTTCCCATAAAGTTCAAAAAGTGAAGAGAAATGACATCACAAATAAAAAAATAAAGGTTGGTTATCTATCATCTGATTTCAGACTGCACCCACTATACTTTCTAATAATTGATGTTTTCAAATATCATAATAAAGAAAAGCTTGATATCACACTTTATTATTCAGGAAATAATGAGGATACAGCCGCTCATAATGATTTTAAAATTCTTGGGTTTGACTTTATAAACATCTCAGAGTTGAGTAATGAAGAAGCAGCTAAATTGATTGCATCTAAGGGTACAGATATATTGGTTGATCTTTCTGGGTTCACAAAAAATAGTCGCTCAATTCTTGCTGCGTATAAGCCAGCAAAAAAACACATTAACTGGTTAGGCTTTCCAAGTACTATGGGATTCGTTAACTCATTCCCGCTTTATGATCATATATTAGTTGACCGCTATCTTGTTCCAGATACTCATAAATCACATTATGCAGAAAATACTATTTACCTTCCAAATTGTTATCAACCAAATATTGAAAATCGACCTCCATTACTCCCAGTTAATAAAAAATTCTTTGGTTTTTCTGAAGATATATTCATTTTTGCTTCATTCGGACAGTCAATTAAGATTACTAAGAGTCAGTTTGGTTTATGGTTAAGAATACTTAAAAGTGTACCTAAAAGTATTTTATGGTTGCTGGAATCAAATACTGACTGTATGAAGAACTTATCCTTATTTGCAGAAACAAATGGTATAAATTCTTCCCGTATATGTTTTGCCAAAAAAATAGACATAGATGGACATATTAATAGGCATCAAATAATAGATCTTTATTTAGACACATTTCCATATAATTCTCATACTTCAGCATCTGATGCTATATGGGCCCATTGTCCTGTATTATCGAAGTCAGGTGATACCTTATCCAGTCGTGTTGCAGGAAGTATCCTTACGGAAATTGGTTGCAGTGAGCTTATTGTTAATTCAGATGAATCTTATGTAAAAGAGGCTATAAGGTATGCGTCTGATAAAAAATCATTAAGCTTGATAAAAAGAAAAATAATTGAAGGTAAAGAAGAATCAACTTTATTTAAACCAAAAGTTTTTACAAAAAATCTTGAGAAAATATACTTAGACGTAATATCTAATTAGTTTTATTATTTTAATTACGTGCATTAAGTTGTTAATTCTCAATAAATTCTTTAACACTATTGGTAATTTTTACATCAAATGCTTTATCGAAAGGATCAATCACCAATAAATTCTCCATGCCTCTGATCCATGTCATTTGTCTTTTTGCTAATTGACGGGTAGCAATAATTATTTTTTCAGGTAAATCATCAAAGGAAATTAGACCCATTATATATTCATAGACTTGTTTGTATCCAACAGACCTTAATGCTGGGTATGTTAAATCAAGACTAGGATTTTTTTTAAGTAAAGACTCAACCTCCTCAATAAATCCATTTTTTAACATATTCTTAACCCGAATCTCGATTCTATTATTTAGAAGAGATCTATTTGACGGAATCAATGCAATCTTATGTAACATGGAATTAATATCTGGTTTCATTTTAGGTTTATGATAAAAAGATAGGGGTTTTCCAGAAATATAATAAACTTCCAAGGCTCTCATAATTCTCTGCCTGTCTGTTCCTTTAATTTTTTTTACGATTTCTGGGTCAATTTCTGAAAGTTTTTTGTAAATACCTTGAAGTCCATATTTATCTAAATCTTTTTCTACACTCTTTCTGGCCTCCTTCGACGACTCTGGCATTTCATTCAATGGATTAACTAATGAGTTAAAGTACATCATTGTGCCACCTACCAAAATTGGTATCCTATTTTTCTTGTAAATATTGGCTGAAACATTTTCAACATCTAATTTAAATTCATTAACAGAATATCTGTCACAAGGACCTTTACAATCTACTAAATGATGCGGATATTTATTCAATTCTTCTTGTTTGGGTTTGGCTGAACCAATATTAAATCCTCTATATACTTGGGCCGAGTCAACACTAATAATATCAATTGGAAAGCTATCAAAAAGTAATTTTGCAGCATCTGTCTTTCCAGAAGCTGTTGGACCCATTAAAAATATTTTTTTATTCATTTTGTTAATTAGGTAAATTTGTTGAAGCAATAGAAGGTTTTGTCTTTAAGTAGCTTTTTATTCCCTTAAGAATACTTTTAGCTAATTTCATTTGATATGTTTTAGACCTCAAGTTTTTTTCTTCAGTGGGATTACTTAAGAATGCAGTTTCTACAAGAATAGATGGAATATCAGGAGCCTTCAAAACTGCAAAGCCAGCTTGCTCGACATGTTTCTTATGAAGATTATTTACCCGCTTAACTTTATTTAAAACATGATTACCTAGTCTTATACTATCATCAACTGTTACGGACTGAGAAAGATCTAATAATGTTTTTGCTAGTAAAGGATCTTTGTCATCTATACTTACACCACCAATTAAATCAGATTCATTTTCCTTGTTTGCGATCAATTTTGCGAAAGCACTAGTAGCACCTCTTTCCGATAATGCAAAAACAGAGGAGCCTGAAACACTTCTTTTGGTGAATGCGTCAGCATGTATTGAAATAAAAACATTAGCTTTTATTTTTCGTGCTTTTTTTACCCTAGCAGCTAGGGGCACATAATAATCTCCATCCCTAATTAATACTGCCTTCATATTAATTTCTTTATCAATCAGGGCTTTAAGTTTTTTTGATATTTGAAGAGTTATAACCTTCTCAAGTGTACCCCTCTTCCCAATAGCACCAGGATCCTCTCCGCCATGACCAGCATCAATAGCTACTATAATTTGTTGTATTTTCTTTTTTTCTTTTACAGTAATTTTTTCAGTTTTAATCGATTTATCCGGAGAATTTTGTATAGTTGACTTGACTAAACCATCTTTTTTCTCCAGTTGACTAAGGAGAATTGCGATACTGTCTTGATTTTCAGGGTACAAATCAATAACAAGCCTGTCTTTGTATGGGTCAATTGGCTTCAATGAAAAAATTTTAACTCGTGCCTGCCCCTTAAGGTCAATAACGATTCTGGTAACACTTGGGGTGAATTGAGCGACCCTAATATTTTTAATATTAGGATCATTTGCTGACAATTGAGAAGAAAGTGTCTTTATTACATCATTGATTTCGATGCCCTTGAGGTCAATAACTACCCTCTCAGGATTCTTAAGAATCATTTGGTCATTATTTAAGGGTATATTCGATTCAATTGTAATTCTAGTATATTCTTGTGCAGGCCATATTCTGACTGCATGAATATCATTTTTTGAATATGCTTTGCCAGTTACAATTAGTAAGAATAATATTAAAAATATATTTACATTAATTCTTTTATACATTCCATGCCTTTTAGTGAATTTGCTGTTATCAAAGCTTTTCTTTTTCTACTATCAACATAATTCAAATTAATTATCAAATCAGAAATTGGTAAATATGGGTGGCCTTTTTCTGGCCATTCAATCAAATTAATATTTTCTTCATTAATAAATTCATTAAATCCTGCCTCGTACCACTCTTCAGCACTTTTGAAGCGGTATAAATCAAAATGGTTTAATGTATAGCAGTCAAAAATATATTGCTCAACAAGACTGTAAGATGGACTTTTTACGGCCCCAACAAAACCTAACTCATGGATTAAACCTCTTGCGAAGGATGTTTTCCCAGATCCTAAGTCCCCAGATAAGTAAATTAACATACCAGGAATTATTTTTTGAGCAATTTTTTTTGCCAGCACAAAAGTATCTGATTCGTTGTTTAAGTAAATTGATGAAACATTTATCATAGTTTTAGTTTATTATTTTTTTATATGAATGATAAATTAAAGTCTAGAGTATTTGCAAAAAAAATTAAGGATTGGGGCATTGAATTAGGCTTTAATCATGTAGGTATAACTGATGCTAACCTAAAAAAGCAAAAAAAGTCCTATGAGGAATGGATAAAATTAGGATTTCATGGGGATATGGATTATTTAAAGCGACACCAAGACCTAAAATTTTCACCAGAAAGCCTTGTTGAAAATACTATTAGTATAATTTCAGTTCGTCTCGATTATATGCCGCTCAAAGAAAATACCTTAACTGTCTTAAAAGATAAAAATCGTGCGTACATATCCCGATATGCACTTGGAAGAGACTACCATAAGGTTATTAGATCTAAATTAAAAAATCTGGCAAAAAAAATTCAAACTGAAGCAAAGCATCACTCAACAAAAATAAGGGTTTTTACTGATAGTGCGCCTGTACTTGAAGTTGGAATCGCAGAAAAAGCAGGGTTAGGCTGGAGAGGAAAGCATACATTAATGCTTAATAAAGACCATGGCTCGTGGTTTTTTCTTGGTGAAATTTATACCAACCTCTCACTACCATATGACAAGCAAGTTACAGCCCATTGTGGTACTTGTACAGCTTGTATAGATATTTGTCCAACAAATGCAATTATCGCCCCATACAAACTTGATGCAAGAAAATGTATATCTTATTTAACAATAGAGAACAAGAATGAAATACCAATAGAATATAGAAAGGCAATAGGAAATCGTGTTTACGGATGTGATGACTGCCAGTTGGTTTGTCCCTGGAATAAATACGCAAAATTAACAAATGAAAAAGATTTTCTGGTTAGGCACGACTTAAATAATTTATCACTAATCGACAGTTTTAAATTTTCTGAAGAAGACTTCACTAATATTTTTAAAGGGAGTGCTATTTTCCGTATTGGATATCAGCAGTGGCTAAGAAATATTGCTGTTGGCTTAGGAAATGCTCCTAAAAGCAATGAAATCATTGAAGTTTTGAAGTCTAAGCTAGATTGTTCAAGCGACCTTGTAAAAAAACATATTACTTGGGCTCTTGACCAACATAAATAAATCTTACCCCTCTACATTTTATTCAAGAAAGTTTGCTACAATTACACCCTATTAAATTAAATAAAAAAATCCCTTCTGTAATATGACATCAATAACAAATAGCAGCGCATGGCTTGCGCTAATCGAACATCACGAATCAATTAAGTCTGCTGAAATGCGAGACCTATTCAACGGAGATGAAAATAGATTTAATGATAATCATATCCAATATGATGACTTGCTCGTTGATTATTCTAAGAATCGTATTACCAAGGAAACACTCCCCTTACTTACAAACCTTGCAAATGAAGCAAACCTTGACCAATGGAGAGATAAATTATTTTCTGGTGAGAAAATTAATTTTAGTGAGAATCGATCTGCACTTCATACTGCGTTACGTAATAAATCAAACACTCCAGTTATATCTGATGGTAAAGATGTAATGCCAGAAATAAATGCCTCTATTACTAAAATGGGTAATTTCTCGGAGTCTGTAAGATCAGGAGAGTGGAAAGGATTTACCGGAAAGAGAATTGAAACAATTGTAAACATTGGTATTGGTGGGTCAGATCTTGGGCCAGCAATGGTTTGTAAGGCATTAAGCTCATATGGAGACAAAAATATCACCCCTCTATTTGTTTCTAACGTAGATGGGGCACATTTGGCCCAAACACTTGAGAAATGTAACCCAGAGACAACCCTATTTATTGTCGCCTCGAAAACTTTTACCACACAAGAAACAATGACAAATGCATTTTCAGCCAGAGAGTGGTTGATTAGCAATCTAAAAGACCCTAAAGCCACTAGCAACCATTTTGTTGCAATTTCTACAAATAAAATTGCAGTAGAAGCTTTTGGTATAACTAAAGATAATATATTTAAATTTTGGGATTGGGTTGGCGGAAGATATTCTTTATGGTCGCCTATCGGGCTACCAATCGCAATTTTTATTGGTATAGATAATTTTAAAGAATTTTTAGCTGGGGCAAATGATATTGATAATCATTTTAAAGATGCTCCACTAGAAGAAAACATTCCTGTAGTGCTGGCTTTAATTGGAGTTTGGAATATTAATTTTTTCAACTTTACAACTCATGCAATCTTACCTTATGACCAAGGCCTTTCATTACTGCCCTCGTATCTCCAACAATTGGACATGGAAAGTAATGGTAAGTTTATTGATAGACAGGGTAAACGAGTATCTCTCAATACTGGACCAATATTGTGGGGGGATGCTGGAACTAATGGTCAGCATGCCTTCTATCAATTAATTCACCAGGGCACAGAAATTATTCCAACAGACTTTTTAATGCCAATTCATTCGCATTACAAAATAGGTGAAAATGGAGATGGTCACCATAAGATTCTGATATCTAATTTTATTGCTCAGACTAAATCCTTGATGCTTGGTAAAACAGAGACAGAGGCCAGGGATGAGATGTTAATGCAAGGGCTACCTAACAAAGATATTGATTTATTAGCAAGCCATAAATCATTTATGGGAAATCGTCCATCAACCTCAATTTTATTCAACAAGTTAGACCCTAAAACTTTGGGTCGATTAATTGCGATTTACGAACATAAAATTTTTGTTCAAGGTATTATTTGGAATATCAACTCTTTTGATCAATGGGGCGTTGAATATGGCAAGCAAATTGCCTCACTTGTGCTCCCAGAACTAAAGAAGAAGTCTACAACAAAATCTTTTGATTCATCAACAAACAATCTTATAAACTACACTAAAAAAAATTTATAAAGTATTATTTTAAAACAAAATTATTAAATATTTTTTCATTTATTTTAGACCCTAGACTAACCCCTAATTGTTTAGCAAATCGGTCAGCAAATGATTCATAGGTCGTAAAGTCGACAATTTTCTCATGCCCAATAATTTCACGAGCGACATAATCTACATTACCTAAATAATCTGACAAGCCTAGCTCTATTGATTGTTCCCCACTCCAAAAAAGGCCTGAGAAAATTTTTTCATCAGATGCTAGCCTTGTTCCTCTTCCATCCCTAACGACATCAATAAACTGCTGGTGCACCTGATCTAACAAAGACTGAACATGCACTTTCTGTTCTGGATTTATAGGTAAAAATGGATCTAACGCTGCCTTATTTTTTCCAGCCGTCATCAGCCTTCTTTCAATTCCAAGTTTTTTGATTGTCTGTTCAAATCCAAAGCCATCCATTAAGACACCTATTGAGCCGACAATGCTAGCTTTATCTACAAATATAGAGTCGGTAGCGACTGCAATATAATATGCTCCAGAAGCACACACATCTTCAACAACAGCATAAATTGGTATTTGGGGGTTCATAGATTTAAGACGCCCAATCTCATCATTCATAATCCCAGACTGAACAGGGCTCCCTCCAGGACTATTAATAGACAGAATGATGCCTTTAGTACCAGGATTGTCATAAGCATCATTTAAATTCCTTTTAAAATCACTTGCATTTGCTTCAGATTGGCTACTTATTTCGCCATTTATTGATATTAATGCAGTAAAATCACCTGTCGTTGCTATTTTATTATCATTACTTGAAATGAAAAAAAATAAAAGAATTGAGAGGTATGTTAGCGTTGCAAACTTAAAGAATATACCCCAGCGTCTAGATTTTTTTTGTTCTTCAAAAGCCATTTCAGAGATTTTTTCTAAAGCCTTATTTCCCAAATTTTCTTTTTCTGCCATCTGTAATTATTCCTTAACTATTTATAATTATTTTATCAGCTTGCTCTTCAAATGCTATTTTTTTTAATTTTTTACCTTGTCAAGGACCAGAAACACAATAGCCATTTGTTGGATTATATATTGCTCCATGAGTTGCACATATTATAAATTTTCTTTCATCATCTAAAAAGTTATTATCCTGCCAATCTAATTCAACTGAGAGATGCATACATTGGTTTTGGTAAGCATAAAATTTACCTTTATATAAAATAACGAAGCCTGTTGATTTTATTCCTTTTTGTTCATAATTAAATTTAACCGTTGAGGGTTCTGATGAGAATTTATCTTTACAAATCGTTAACATTTTATTCATTTCTAATAATCCATTCAAATACTTCATAAGCATTATCTGCTATTCCTTTAGGTTTGTATTTAACTAGCTCTTTCCTGCTATGAGAACCAAATGTTACTCCAAAGGAATCAATACCAGCATTTATTGCCATCTCAAGATCGTATGAAGAGTCACCAATTATAATAGCCTCATTTTTTTGAGCGATATAAAAATCTAATATTTCATCTACCATTTGTGGATGTGGTTTAGAGAAACATTCATCCATAGTTTTTGTAATCCCGAATAAGGACTTCAATCCACATTGCTTTAAATCTTCATCAAGACCCCTTCGGCTTTTACCAGTTGCAATGGCCAGATTATATCCTCGTCTATGAAGATCTTTTATACCAAACTCAATTCCATCGAAAAGTGATATTTTGCTGATACCGTTTAAATAGCAATTATTATATAATCCTTGTAGCTCTATTATTTCCTGTTTAGACGCATAATCAAATAATTTATGAAATGCCTCGTCAAGCCCTAAGCCTATTACTGAAAATATTTTTTTTTCGTCGCTTAATTTAATGCCCTTAATTGATGCGGCTTCTTTTATTGCCCTTAGAATTAATCCGGTTGAATTAACAATCGTTCCATCCCAGTCAAATATTATTACTTTGTATTTTTTTTTCATCTTAATACATCAATTCTATTAAATTCTCCAGGTGTAGGAGCTGAGAAATACACTTCCTTCATAGTAATGGGGTGAGTAAAAGCTACTTCTGATGCATGAAGAAACATTCTCGCAAGACCAGCCTTTCGTAATTTTTTATTTAAGTCAAAGTTGCCATATTTTTGATCTCCAGCTATTGGAAAACCAAGGTGAGAGAGGTGCACTCTAATTTGGTGAGTGCGTCCAGTAATCAATTTCACACCGAGCAAAGTAAATTCCTTGAAATTCTTTTTTAGAAAAAAAACAGAACGAGATTTTTTTACTTTAACCGAGAGATTTGAATCGTCCACAACAGATACTTTTTTTTGCCCATCAACATCGGAGTTTTTTAAAAGATTCAAATCAACTATAAGTTGTTTTTTGTTCCAAACACCATGGACAATTACCTCATATTTTTTATGCATCGATTTATCACGCATTTGTTTATGAATGCCTACCAAAGCTAATCTTTTCTTTGCTATCAATAATACTCCAGAGGTATCCTTATCAATTCGATGAACAAGTTCAAGAAATTTAGCATTGGGTCTTGATTGTCGTAAAAGCTCAATTACACCAAAATTAATTCCGCTTCCACCATGCACGGCAATACCTTCAGGCTTATTTAAGACAATAAATGCATCATCCTCAAAAATTACAGCTTTCTCTATATAAGTTATTTTCGACTTATCAGCAGATACAGGGGCAAATGAAACTCTTTCTCTATAAGAAACTGGGGGAATCCTGACTGAATCATTAATAGATAATCTAAAATCAGTACGAATTCTTTTTTTATTTACTCTCACCTGGCCGCTTCGCAGTATTTTATATATGTGGCTCTTAGGAACATTTTTTAAAATTTTTAATAAAAAATTATCAATTTTTTGACCTTCGCTACCCTCGTCAATTATATGATATTTAACATTATTTTTATTCTCGAGACGCATAATTTAGTTTTCTTTTAATGATTTATCACATATACTTAAATTGTTCAGATATCTTTAAATTTATTAAAGAGAAAAACAATTCTGAATTATACATAAACAAAAGAATTCACGGTTAGTGCTGC
>MDTF01015705.1_pt1 | contig 11696 bp, 10 predicted proteins | sample 811191 | NCBI WGS metagenome assembly MDTF01 (sample SAMN05326649, study PRJNA326480) | marine metagenome | isolation source: seawater | place: Southern Ocean | collected 2011
ATTTTTTCTACTTACTTTTATTTTTTTTAGGTTCAGTTTTAATGCGTTCTGCAGGATGTATAGTAAATGATATTTCGGACAAGGAATTTGATAAAAAAGTAGAAAGAACAAAAAATAGACCCATTGCCTCTAATAAGATCTCTGTTAAATTAGCAATTTTCTATACTGCTATTTTATGCTCACTTGCTTTTTTGGTTTTAATTAATTTCAACAAACTGACAATAATTCTTGCTCTAGCATCAATGCCTTTGGCTTTTACTTATCCATTGATGAAAAGGTTTACTTATTGGCCACAATTATTTTTAGGAATAACATTTAACTATGGTTTAATTTTAGGATGGACATCTGTGGTAGGTCAAATAGACATTATTCCTATTATCTTTTACCTAGGAGCCATATTTTGGACACTAGGATACGACACAATATATGGGTTCCAAGATATAAAAGACGATGAAATTATAGGTGTTAAATCAACTTCAATAAAATTCAAAAAAAAACCAAAAAAATTTTTATTTATATGTTATTTAATCTTAACCATATCAATTTTAACATCGGGTCTTTTAATGGAATTTAATCAATTTTTTTTTATTAGTTCTATAATGCTAATTATACATCTATTTATTTACCAACTGAGGATATTTAACTCTAATGATACCTCGAATTGTTTAAGAATATTCAAAAGTAATAATTTTTTTGGTGCCTTGGTTTTATTAGTTATTTTTATAGGAAAAATAAATTTATGAATAATATAGACCTATTAAAAAGACTTTATAAAGATTATTCAAAAAAGTTCTTGAAACAAATATTAATCTCAGTCTTTTTTTCAGTTTTAGTAGCAGGTAGCACTGCCTCAATTGCATGGCTACTAGATCCAGCAATAAAAAAAATTTTTATTGAAAAAGACCAAACTTTAATTCTTATTATCCCTATATTTATAGTTATAAGCTTTACCATAAAGGGGATATCTCTATATTTTGCAAAAGCTACAATGATTAGCGTTGGAGAAGAAATTAAAAAGATTTTACAATTCAACATGATATCTTCATTAATAAAAGCAGACACTAAATTAATTAATAAGAAACATTCAGGAAAATTTATTTCAAACTTAACTTTTGATGTTTCTCATATTACCAATTTATTAAGTGATGCAATTTTAGTTTTTTCTAAGGACAGTTTAACTCTAATAGGTTTGTTAATTGTTATGTTTTATCAAAATTGGAAGCTTTCATTAATATCTATAATAATGATACCTTTGGCCAGTATAGTTGCTAAATCACTTGGGAAACGAATGGGCAAAGTGGTAACTGAAGCGCAAGAAAGCTCTGGATTTTTAAATACTTATTTAATTGAAATTTTCAAAAATCATAAATTAATAAAAATTTTTCAAAAAGAGAATTATGAAATTAATAGAGCTGATAGTCATATTGAAAAACTAAAGGACAAAAATAAAAAAATTAGAGTGGTTTATGTTAGGGCTTCACCTATAATGGAAACGTTCACTGGGATAATGATAGCAATCCTTATTTTCTATTCTGGAAAATTGATATTTAAAGATGAAATAAATATTAATAACTTCTTTTCTTTCTTGGCTGCAATGATGTTGGCATACCAACCAGTAAAATCTCTCTCTACTATTAATATGGCTGTCAACCAAGGTCTTTCTGCTGCTAGACGGATCTTACCTATAATTGATAGTCAGAATTCAATTGTTGAGAAAGATAACGCCAAAGAACTCATTATCAAAAATGGAACAATTAAATTTGATAATGTTAGCTTTAGATATAGTTCAGAAGAAAAAGAGGTATTAAAATCGATAAATCTTGAATTACAGGGTGGGAAAATGACAGCACTGGTTGGTCATAGTGGGTCAGGTAAATCAACAATCCTAAACTTAATTCCAAGGTTTTACAACATAATGCACGGAGATATTAAAATTGATGACCAATCTATTTACGATACTAAAATATTTTCTTTAAGAAAAAATATATCTTTGGTTAGTCAGGACACAACATTATTTGATGACACAATAAAAAATAATATTGCTTATGCAAACTTAGATGCAAGCAATGAAGAAATAATTGAAGCAGCAAAACTTTCTTATTCTGAAGAATTTATAAATAATTTGCCCAATAAATATGAAACTATTATTGGAGAAAATGGAGTAAGATTATCTGGTGGTGAGAAACAGAGAATCTCCATAGCAAGAGCACTACTTAAACAAAGCCCAATAATTCTTTTGGATGAAGCAACATCATCTTTAGATTCAGAAACAGAAGAAAAAATTCAGAAAGCAATCAATATATTAACGAGAAACAGAACAACTCTTGTTATAGCTCATAGGCTAACAACTATACTTAATTCAAACAAAATATATGTTATTGATAATGGTTTTATAGATTCTTCTGGAAACCACGAAGAGCTCATGAAAAGTTCTACTAAATATAAAAATTATTACGATAAACAAATTAAAAAAGGATAATGTTTTTTGTATATCAAATAATTATTATAATATTAATTATTTTTTCGCCACTAATTATTCTTATCAGAATTTTAAAAAAGAAAGAACATCATTTAAGATTTAAAGAAAAATTTAGTCTTAACTCTAAGTTACGTCCAAAAGGAAAGTTAATATGGTTTCATGGAGCAAGTGTAGGTGAAATTTTAAGTATAATTCCTCTGGTAAAAAATCTTGAAAAAAATAATGAAATAAAAACTATTTTGATAACATCATCAACTTTAAGTTCTTCAATTGTTTATGAAAAATATAAATCAAGAAAAACAATTCATCAGTTTTTTCCTATAGATTCTTTTTTTTTAACAAAAAAGTTTTTGGATTATTGGAAACCAACAATGGCTATCTTTATTGATTCAGAAATTTGGCCAAGTATGTTTGAAAATATTAAACAAAAAAAAATACCTCTGTTATTATTAAATGCTAGAATAACGAAGAGATCTTTTAAGAGATGGATAAAATTTAAAAAAATTTCAAATTATATTTTCAGTAAAATTGACATTGCCTACCCTCAAAATCGTGAAACCCTAAATTATTTAAAAAAATTAAAAGTTTTAAAAATTAAAATTATAGGTAATTTAAAATTTTCAGAAAATGAGAAAGAAGGCTTAATACAAATTAACAAATCCTTTACCGATCAAATTAAAAATAGAAAAATATGGTGTGCTTCAAGCACACATTCTAATGAAGAAGAAATTTGTGGACAAATACATTTAAATTTAAAAAAAAAATATCCAGATCTTCTCACTATTATAATACCAAGGCACACACATCGAAGCGAAGAAGTTAAAAATGACCTTGAAAAATTAGGCTTAAGTGTAGTTTTAAGGAGTTCAAAAATTCCAATAAAAAAAAGAACTGATATCTATCTGGTAGATACTTACGGTGAAACTAAAAAATTTTACAAAATATGCAATACAGTTTTTTTAGGAGGATCAGTCACAAAGCATGGAGGTCAAAACCCACTAGAGGCAGCTAGATTAGGCTCGACTATTATTCATGGACCAAATATTGATAATTTTAAAGAAGTGTATGAGTTGTTGGGTGATACAAATATAACTTTAAAAGCAAATAATATAAAAAAACTAAATAAATTGGTTTACTATTCACTGAGAAAAGACCGTAAGAATACAAAATTTTTAAAAATTAAGAAAATTGGAAAAAAAATACTAACTACAACTACAAAAGAGATAAATAGTATATTAAGAGATGAAATTAAAAAAGCCTAGTTTTTGGGACATAGAAAAACCAAATATTACTGCAATCATACTAAAGCCTTTTTCTAAATTATATGAAATTGCTTTCAAATTCAAAAAAAATGAAAAAAAACAATTTAATGAAATTAAAACTATATGTATTGGAAATATTTATATCGGTGGCACAGGTAAAACTTCGTTAGCTATAAAGGTTAAGGAAATATTAGATAAAGAAAATATTAGTTCTTGTTTTATAAAAAAATTTCACAAAAATCAAAAAGATGAACAGTTATTGCTAAAAAAATATGGCAGAACATTTATTGCTGAAACAAGACAAAATGCTTTAGAAAAAGCAATTTTAGAAAAATATGAATTTGCAATTTTTGATGATGGGCTTCAAGATGGTTCTATCAAATATGATTATTCTTTTGTATGTTTTAATAAAATCAATGGCGTAGGCAACGGGCTTACAATGCCTGCAGGCCCTCTTAGAGAAAATATAAATAATTTAAAATTGTATAATGATATATTCTTAAATGGGAATGATGAAGACACTAGCAATATAAAGAATCGTTTAAAAAAAATTAACCCAAATTTAAATATTTATGAATCTAAATATGTTACTATAAATAGTGACATTTTTAATAAAAAAGAAAAATATTTAGTTTTTTCTGGCATAGGTAATCATAAAACTTTTATATTTATGCTCAAAAACGAAAATTTTGACATTTGTCACGATATAGAATTTCCAGATCATTATGATTATAAAAAAAAAGATTTAGATAAGATTTTTTATATAGCTAAAGAAAAAAATTTGAAAATTCTAACTACTGAAAAAGATTATTTACGACTAAATTCACTTGATTCAAAAAAAATTCATTGTATTAAGTCCAAGCTAATAATAACAGATCAACAAAAAATTAATAATATTTTAAGAATAAATAATGAAAAAAATTAAATATTTTTTAGAATTTATAATTATTAGTATCCTTTTTTTAATTTTTAGAATTTTAGGCTTAAAACTTTCTTCTTATTTTTCAGGAAGATTAGGACTATATTTTGGACCTTTTTTTAGATCGAAAGAATTAATAAAAAATAATATTTCACGGGCTCTACCAAATCTGAAAATAGATGAAAAAAATAAAATTATACAAAAAATGTGGATTAATTATGGAAGAATTTTAGGTGAATTTATTTTCATGAAAAATTTCAGAAACCCGCCATTAAATAATTATGTAAAAATAGAAGGAATTGAAATCTTAGAGGAAATTAAGAAAAATAACGAAAGTGTAATATTTATATCTGGTCACTTTAATAACTTTGAATTGATGGCCATGGAAATAGAAAAAGCTGGGGTAAATATTGCCGCAATATATCGTCCTTTGAATAATATATTTATAAATAAGATAATGGAAAATATTAGAATAAAATATATTTGTAAAAACCAAGTCGCCAAAGGAATTAAAAGTATAAAAAAATTATTACAAATGTTTAAAAGTGGTTACTCTATAGCATTGATGATAGATCAAAGAGTTAGCGAAGGTCCTAAAGTAAAATTTTTTGATAAAAGTGCTTACACAACAACTATTCCAGCACAGTTTGTAAAAAAGTTTAAATGTAGAGTTGTTCCAATATATATTGAAAGACTAAATAATGAAGTTAGTTTTAAAATGAAAATTTATGACCCGATCAAATTTAATCCAGATGATACGATTGAAAAAATGACCTATCATCTTAACTCCTGGCTTGAAAAGGTAATACTAAAAAATCCTGACCAGTGGATATGGACACATAATCGTTGGAAATAAATTATACTTTTTGTTTATTGTTCTTTTTTCTGATGAGCTTCTTTATAAGAATAATAGGCCTCTTGTAAATCTACATTCCAATAATTTAATTCTTCTAATTTTATTGCTTTGCCCGAAATAGCACATAATACATAATCACCATCATCAATTACTTGAAAATTATTTGGTAAATATTTTAATTTAGCTAATTTTTTATTCATTTTTAGTTTATATATTCTTACATGAAAGTTGGAATAATTGGAAGTGGCGGTAGAGAACATTCTATTTGTGATGCATTATCCAAATCTAAAAAAATTAGTGAAATATATTGTTTTCCAGGAAATGCTGGTACCGAAGATTTAGCTACAAATATTGTTCTAGATTTAGAAGATTTTGATCAAATTAAAAATTTTGTTTTAAAAAATAAAATAAATTTAGTAATAGTTGGCCCAGAAAAGCCCTTAGTTGATGGCCTTGTTGATTTTTTAGAAGAAAATGAAATAAAAGTATTTGGGCCAAATAAATTATCATCACAACTTGAAGGGTCAAAAATTTTTACTAAAAAGATTTGCCAAAAATATAATATTCCAACTGCAAAATTTGGTATTTTTAAGAATGAGCATGATGCTAATATTTTTTTAAAAACTACCCAATATCCCTTGGTTGTAAAAGCTGATGGATTAGCCTCTGGAAAAGGAGTTTATATTTGTGATAATAAAGCAGAATCATCAAATGCTATCAAAGAAATTTTTAATGGAAAATTTGGTGTTGCAAAAAATATATTGATTGAGGAATTTTTAAAAGGTGAAGAGATGAGTTACTTTATTATAAGTGACGGAAAAACAATCAAAAAATTTGAAAGTGCTCAAGATCATAAAAGAGTACTAGAAGGTGATGAAGGTAACAACACAGGGGGAATGGGAGCCTATTCTCCTTCTAGATTAATCAATGATGAGTTAGAAGAAAAAATACTAAAAAGGATAATTGAACCAACCTTGCGTGCTCTAAAAGAGTTAGGAACAAAATATAAAGGTTTTTTATATACAGGTCTCATGATTATAAATAATGAACCTTATTTAATTGAATACAATGTAAGAATGGGAGACCCAGAGTGCCAAACAATCTTACCTAAACTTAATTCAGATTTTTTGGATATTGTCCTGTCCTGCTGTAATGAAGAATTAGACAAAATTGATATTCAATGGAAAAAAGATAAAAGTCTATGTATTGTTTTATGCTCCAAGGGATATCCAGCAGATTTTAAAAAGCAAATCATAATTGAGGATTTAAAAAACATTAAGTTGAGTAATGACGAGTATTGCTATCATGCTGGCACAACAAAAATTGAAAATGAAGTTTATGCTACGGGAGGAAGAGTTTTAAATTTTGTAGCAATATCCGATGATTTTAAAAAAAGTCGAAAAAAAGTAATTGATTTAATACAATCACTTAACTGGAATGGAGGCTTTTATAGAAAAGATATTGGCCACAAGGTAATTGATGAATGAGAATAATAAGTGGAAATTTTAAGAAGAAAAAAATACTTACGCCGAAAGACAACAAAACTCGACCTCTCAAAGATCTAACAAAAGAATCGATATTTAATATAATCCAACATTCAAATAAATTTAAAGTTGAAATAAATAATTCTAATATACTAGATTTATTTTCAGGTGTTGGTTCGTTTGGAATTGAATGTTTGTCAAGGAATGCATCTTTTGTAACCTTTGTTGAAAACTACAAGGAAGTTCTTACAATTTTAAAAAAAAATATCACAAGCTTAAATGAGGTAACAAACTATTCTGTGATAGAAAAAGATGTTTTTAATGAATTAAAATTCAGTATCCTTAATATAAAATTTGATATAATTTTTATGGACCCACCCTATAAAGAAAAAAATTTAAATAAACTTTTAGAAAAAATTTTTAATTCAAATATTTTGAATAAAAATGGAATAATAATAATACATAGACATAAAAAAGAAGAGGACAATTTTCCAAAAATATTTAATGTCATTGAGGAAAAAAAGTATGGGATTTCAAAAATTATTTTTGGTAATTATTTATAAATCAATAATTTTGACGTTTCTTTTTTTATTAGCTCAACAGACGGTTGGTCGTAAGGGTTAATTTTTAGAGCTGTTCCTAATAAAATTGTTTCTAAAATAAAAAAACAAAATAACTCACCTAGTGATTTTTCACTTCTATCAAGAATTTCAAAACTTCTAAACGGAATATTTTTTTTTCTAAATACATTTTCAGTAGCATTTTTTTGAGCTATCATAATGTCATGAGTATTTTTATTTTTTAAATAATTGTGAGATGAAAGCACTGTATTATTTCTAATTTTCATTGATTTTTTTTCGTTTACCGAGAAAAAGGTAAAAAAATTATTTTTTGGACCATCAAGGTAAAGTTGCATCAAACTGTGATTATCTTTTGGCATAGTAGATATTATTGGCATCACTCCTTCACCTTTTTTACCGAGACTTTCTGCCACTAATTGCTGATACCATTGAAATAAATTTAATGATTGTTCATCATAATTAAGAATAACTGAGTTAATTTTTTTATTATTAATTAAATAAATTAAATTGCTAACATTTAATATTAATAAATTAATAAAATTTTTATCCTTTATTAAATTGTTAATCTGTTTAAAATCTTTTGATTTTAAACCCATTAACGTAGCAGGCAGCATGCCAACTTCAGATAGCACGGAATATCTCCCTCCTATAAAATTATTATGATGAATAATCTCAGCTTTTAATTTTTGAGCCAATGACAACAAATAACTTTCTTTATTTTCTGTAATAAAAATATTTTTATCATTATCTTTGCTTAATATAATATTAACATTTGATATTGTTTCTAATGTATTACCAGATTTTGATACAACTATATTAACCATTTTTTTTTTAAAATTATGATTGTCAATTTTTGGTTTTAAGTTATTGATAAAAGTAAAATTTTTTTTAATTTTATTTTTTAAAAAACTGTATATTGCTTGTGTCCCAAGAGACGAGCCTCCCATACCAATAATTCTTACATTTAAATATTTTTGATATTTTTGAATAATATTTTTTTTATAATTATTTTGATAGTTAGGACTTAGAGATCTGATTACCTGACTATCCTTCTTTAATAGTTTTTTGAAAATTCCTAAAACTTTCTTATGAGATTTATAGTTTTTTTTATTTCTAAAGTTTTTGAAAATTATATTTTTTGATAGCATTAATCACTTTTAATTTTTTCTATGATTGATTTTTCTAGTGAATTATCTTTACTTAAATTTTTTTTTTTTGATGAAGACTCTCCAATTATTTTATTAATATCAAATTTCTTTTCTACTGTTTTTTCTCCATTTTTATTTTGTGGAACTGGCAAAACTTCATAATCAGGAGGTAGCTCTAAGGGGGTTTTTTTTTCTATTAAAAATTCTTCTGCTGATTTAGATTTTTTACTGCCTTCTAATCCTTCTTTTATTGTCTTACATCCTGTTAACAAGATTGATAATAAAATTATTGATAGAAAGTATTTAATTATTTTTTTCATCTTCTAAATGTTTATTAAAAATTAATTCAACTAAAATAAGGCATATTACACCAATTGTAATAAATATATCAGCAACATTAAATATAAACCAATGATTTTTATTAATGTGTAAATCAATGAAATCTGGCACTGCTGAGTAGTAAAATCTGTCAAATAAATTACTAACTGCTCCCCCAAAAACTAACGAGTAAAAATAAAATCTTATATCATTTGCATTTATGATTAAAATTAGAACTACTATTGAGACAATTATTATCAATCCTGTTATTATAGTGTACGTACTACTTTGATCAAACGCTAACAAACCAAATGCAATTCCCTCATTCCATATTAGATAAATATTAAAATATTTTGTTACAAAAATATCTAATGAGCTACTATTTCCTGCAAGAGAGAGTACATACAATTTTGAAATTCTATCTATAACAAAAATTGTTGAAATAATTAATATACTATAAATAAATTTATTTTTTTTTTCCATTTTTATTTACTTGCTTAAGTGGTGTGTCTTTGGCACACATCTTTACTTATTTTCCAACAAACAGCACATTTCTCACCTTCAGCTTTTTTTGTTTCAACTTTGATTTCTTTTTCTTTTGTTTTTATAATCTTTGCTTCTGAAGTAATGCATAACTCTGCAAAATCTATATTTTCTATAATATTAGATTGATTGCTATTTACACTTATTATTAAATTAGCCTCTAAACTTGATCCTATTTCTTTACTGGCTCTTTTTGCTTCTATGCTAATATTGCAAATATCTCTAATTTTTTTTAATTCAATCCATTTTTTATTTAATTCAACATTTTCAAATTTTTTAGGGTATTTCATAAAATTTTCTAAATGAATACTTTTTTTATTTGCATTTATTAATGTATAAATTTCTTCTGTTGTAAATGAAAGTATAGGTGCTAACCATTTTACCAAAGATTCAAGTATGATATTCAGAACAATTATACTACTTTTTCTTTTTTCAGAGTTTTTTGAGTCACAATATAAAGCGTCTTTTCTAATATCAAAATAAAATGCTGATAGATCTACTGTACAAAAATTTAATAATTCTTTATAAAGATTGTGAAAGTCATATTGTTTAAAATAATTCTTATAATTTTCATTTAAATCATAAACTCTATGAAGCATATATTGTTCTAGTTCGGGCAGTTTATTTATGTCTAGTTTTTCAATATCAATATTTTTAAAATCATCATTAAGATTCCCTAGTAAATATCTAAACGTATTTCTAATTTTTCTATAAGATTCTGCGTGCTGCTCTAAAATAGAAAAATCAATTCTTAAATCCTCTGCATAATTTGATGAAGCAACCCATATTCTTAAAATATCAGCTCCATATTTTTTCAAAATATCTTCGGGTGCAATTACATTTCCTAAAGATTTAGACATTTTAAGACCCTTGCCATCTACAACAAAACCATGTGATAAAATTGACTCATACGGGGCTCTTCCTCTCGTTCCGCACGACTCTAACAATGATGAATGAAACCAACCTCTATGCTGGTCAGACCCCTCTAGATACATAGATGCCGGCCATTGAAGATCTTCTCTTTTTTCTAATACAAATGAATGGGTACAGCCACTATCAAACCAAACTTCCACAATATCACTGGTTTTGTCATAATCTTCTGCTTTGTATTTATTCCCTAAAAACCTTTGCGGTTCATCAGAAAACCAACAATCAGAGCCTTCTTTTTCATAAATACTTGCTATATTTTCATTTACTTCATCATCAACTAAAATTTCTTTTGTAGTTTTGTGAGTAAATATTGGTAACGGTACACCCCAAACTCTTTGCCTAGAAACACACCAGTCAGGCCTTGTCTCAATCATTGCTTTTATTCTCTCTCTACCTTTACTTGGATAAAATGTAGTTTCATCAAGAGCCTTTAAAGCTTTTTTTCTAAGTCCATGACTTTCCATTGAAATAAACCATTGAGGTGTTGCTCTATGAACAAGTGGTGCTTTTGATCGCCATGAGTGTGGGTAAGAGTGAACTAGCTCTCCACTAGATAGTAGTTTTTTTTGTTCTTTTAATTTTTCAATTACAATTGGATTTGCTTTAAAAATATGTGTCCCCTCAAACAAGGGTACATTCTTAGTGTATTTGCCATCTCCATCAACTGTTTCTATTGCTTTGATACCATGGTTTAGACAAAGGTTAAAGTCATCTGGCCCATGGCTGGGTGCACAGTGAACAATCCCCGTTCCTTGTTCTGTTGTAACAAATCTTGCTTCAAACATTGGAATTTTATAATCATACCCAAGATCCAAAAATGGATGACTACAAACAGTATTTTTAAATTCTTTTCCCTTAAATTTTTTAATCTCTTTATAATTTTTAATATCACAATCTTTAATTACAGAATCTAATAATGCTTCTGCAATCACTATTTTTTTATCTTTAAAATCTCCTTCATCTTCTAACTGAATAATTAAATAGTCTAAAGCATCGTTATAAGCCAAGGCTTTATTAGCAGGTATTGTCCAAGGAGTTGTTGTCCATATAACAATATCTACTCCCTCAAGTTCTTTTAAGTTAGATTTTGTAACGGGGAAAGCAGCATAGATTGTATCTGATTTATGATCTTGATATTCTACTTCAGCATCTGCTAATGCAGTCTTTTCAACAGTA
>MDTF01006816.1_pt1 | contig 11694 bp, 11 predicted proteins | sample 811191 | NCBI WGS metagenome assembly MDTF01 (sample SAMN05326649, study PRJNA326480) | marine metagenome | isolation source: seawater | place: Southern Ocean | collected 2011
AGGTTTAAATATTCTTTAATTTCTTTTAAAGAATTGTTAAAGTTTTTAGTGCCAAAAATAAGTAAAGTATTTATCATAACTATATGAACATAAAATTAAAAAATAAATTTTTATACTTTGATAACTATAAGATAAAATGTGCTGTAGGTAAAAGAGGAATTACATCAAAAAAAAAGGAGGGTGATAATAAGACGCCAAAAGGCACTTTTATGTTTAAATCTGTCTACTATCGTAAAGATAAAATTTCAAAAATAAAAACGTCATTAAAAAAAATTGTCATAAAGAAAAATATGGGCTGGTGTGATGATATAAATTCTAAATATTATAATAAACAAATTAAATTTCCTTTTTTTTATAGTGCTGAGAAGTTTTGGTTGAATAAAAACATCTATGATATTTTGATTGTAATTAATTTTAATTTAAAACCTGTAAGAAAAAGTGAAGGAAGTGCAATTTTTTTACATATTGCCAAAAAAAATTATAGCCCAACAAAAGGATGTATTTCAATTTCAAAGAAAGATATGCTTTTGTTACTTAGTAAAATAAATAATAAAACAAAAATAGTAATTAATTAATTTCTATTTCCGAAAATAGAGCTTCCTACTCTTATAAAAGTAGATTCATACTTCAGGGCTTCCATAAAATCAGTGGACATGCCCATACTCAATTCTTTTAGTCCTAATAGTTTATTTAGTTCCATTAATTTCTTAAAAAAAATACTTTTTTCATCATTATTAGGAGGTATCGCCATTAAGCCAATAATATCAATTTTTAATTCTTTAATGCAGTAGTAGTAAAAGTCATCAAGTAATTCGACACCGATACCTGATTTTTGCTTCTCATTACCAATATTTACTTGAATGAAATATTTAAGTTTTTTGTTAATACTATTTTCATGTTTAGCTAAAGTATTGGCAAGTTTTTCGTTGTCTAATGAGTGTATATAATCAAATAGAACTACAGCGTCCTTGGCTTTATTTGATTGCAGTTTACCGATCATATGTAGCTGTATATTTGGCTTTTTTTGTTTTATCAGAGTCCATTTTGATTGGGCCTCCTGAACTTTATTTTCACCAAAATGTAGATGACCGTGATCAACTAAAGGGCTAATTACATCATAACTAAATGTTTTTGATACAGCAACTATCTTTGCATTGCTATTACTAACAAGAGATTTTATATTTTCAAAATTGTTAATTATCGAGGACATCATGTTTATTATAAAGAATAATTATTATTTATATATAGAAAATACACAATCAATAGATCTAGATCGTATTAAAAATAATAAAAAGATATCTATTATTTATAGAAATAATGGCCCGAAAGAAAACCTATTAGTATTTGATAAATTTAGAAAAAAGTGTCGTATTAAAGGTTTTAAATTATACATAGCCAATAATCTGAAATTAGCGAACTACTGTAAAGCGGATGGGTTATATATATCATCTTATAATAAAAAAATTTATCCAAAACAGAGACTTGATTTAATTGGTTCCGCTCACAACTTTAAGGAGATATATGCGAAAATAAAGCAAGGTTGTAGTATAGTTATATTGTCAAGGCTCTTCAAAACTTCCTATAAAAATAAAAAAAATTATCTTGGTGTCATAAGATTTAATTTAATTAAAAAAAATTACTCAACAAATCTGGTTCCACTAGGAGGAATTAATAATGACAACCTCCTCAAGTTAAATCTAGTTGACTCTAATGCTTTATCTTTATTCTCGGAGATAAAAAAAAAGCCGGCTATTTCTAACCGGCTTTTTTAATTTTAATTTATTAACTACTTAGAACGCCATAGACATACTAAATAATGTTTGGTCAATACTTGCACCAGTACTATTTGAGTATGATACTGCATCTACAGTTCCTTGTGAAACAGCTAATGTCATTCCACCCATTGTGTAGGCTGCTTGTATCGCGTGTGCTTCTAGTTCACCAGAAGCAGTACCTTCAATTAAAGATCTACCTGATCTCTCTTCTTCGTAAGAAAGAGAAAGATTATCATTCACGTTGAATGCAATAGAAGCTTTTTTAGTTTTGAAGTGTCTCACGCCGTCTTTGTTAGCACCTGCTGTTGTAGCGTTAGATATAGCTGTTACCGCACCAGCACCACCTAAGATTAGGGGAGCTTTAGCTGAAACAGAAACACCTACTGATACTGGACCAGTTGCGTAACTTGCAAATATAGATCCAGATTCACCATTTTGAACTACTTGAGAGGCACCGTCACCTGCACCGTTTTGTTCAAAATAATCTGCACCTATTGATAGACCATCAATTGGGCTAGCAGTAATTTGCAGTTGTTGTGCACCTGTACCGTATATATCTTGTTGCGCTCCACCTGCGTTTCCAGCATTTATCGTTGTATCGTCACCAGTTGCGTAAGCAAACTTAACTGACGTTCCAAACGGTAATAAGCCAGCTGGCGTATGTAGTTGGATGTTATTGTATGAACCAATATCGAATGAATCTTGTATTCCTGAAGATACACCAATATCTGTTGGTCTTCCATATACTGATTGTGAAGCTTTGTTATCAACGTCTAAGCCACCTTCAGATACGAAAAATCCTAATGTTCCGTAAGGAGTTGATAAAGTTAGTTTTGTATCATCTATGTTACCAGCACCTGCATCACTTGGATCCATTTGTACTTGGTAATTCCAAGTGTAACCGTTATCTAACTCACCGCTTGCAGTAAAATCTATCTCGTTAGTTATACCAATACCTTTTGCGGCGTTTACATTGCCACCTTGGATATTGTATGTTGCTTTCGCAGAACCAGTTACTGACAATTCACCGGCTGTTGCTGAGCTAATTAACGATACAGAAGTTATGAATGCAAACACTACTTTGATTATGTTTTTCATATTTTTCCTTTGTTTTGTTATTAATATATTATTAACTTTTTAAATTTATACATTTTGGTCTCTATTAATGTTTAATTATATCAGTATATATTGTCTTTTTTGGCTTTGTGTTGCTTATATGCAACTACTAAAAAGCCTATAAACTTCTAAAAAGCCTATATATGTCATTTTTTACTGATTTTTAAAAATTTTAAGAAAAAACTTAATTATTGTTATAAAAACAAACCTGATTAATACAAATTTTGTAAAAATACTTAAACTAATTATAATAATAAATGTCTTTAAAACAAAAAATACTTAGCTCTTTTCTTTTGGCGTTATTCATTTTTTCTACCGGCTGTATTAAATTACCAAAATTCAAAAAAACAGATGCCAGAACAACACCAACGAATGCTCTTGAAAGAGCAAGAAAAAATATTGATGAAGGTAGGGGCGCATCAATAGGAGGCCTTTTCAACAAAGGAAGAGGTACTAATTATGAGTTTAGCACTTCTAATCCTATGTGGAGAGCTTCTTTAGAAATTTTAGATTTTTTACCTTTATCTGTTGTTGATTACTCAGGTGGTACAATTGTTACAGATTGGTATAGTGATGAGGTAAATTCAAACAGTTCAATAAAAATTACTGTAAGATTTTTATCTAATGAAGTTCAAACCAACAGTTTAAAAATAATCGTACACGAAAAGAAATGTACTAAAAACGCTAGTTGCACAACCAAAATTTTAAATTCAAAAATTCGAGATGAGTTACTAACCTCAATTATTAGAAAAGCAGCAATTTATAAAGCTGAATCAAAAAAGAAATAAATTAGTCTTAGGTTTATGGAAAGATATAATTTTCAATCTATTGAGAGAAAATGGAAATCTTCTTTTGATAAAAAAAGAATTTACAGAAGTAAAAATAATCCTAAATTTTATTGCTTAGAAATGTTTCCATACCCTTCTGGAAAAATACATATGGGTCATGTGAGAAATTATACTATAGGTGATGTTATAGCTCGTTTTAAATATCTTAATGGGTTTAACGTATTGCACCCAATGGGTTGGGATTCTTTTGGATTACCTGCTGAAAATGCAGCTAGAGAAAACAACTTGCATCCTAAAGAATGGACTAAAAAAAATATTTCTGAAATGAAAAGACAGCTTAAAATGTTAGGTTTGTCAATTGATTGGGACTTAGAAATTTCAACTTGTGACGAGAGTTATTACAGACATCAGCAAGAATTATTTATTGATTTTTACAACAAAGGTTTGGTTTCTAGGAAGGAAAGCTATGTGAACTGGGACCCCATAGAACAAACAGTACTTGCCAACGAACAAGTAGTTGATGGCAAAGGATGGCGTTCGGGCGTGTCCGTCGAAAGAAAGAAACTTTCACAATGGGTTTTTAATATTACAAAATTTTCAGATGAATTATTAAGTGATCTACAATTATTAGAACACTGGCCAGAAAAAGTTAAACTTATGCAAAAAAACTGGATTGGGAAATCTATAGGTTGTGAAATTAATTTTGAATTGTTTGACAAAAAAGAAAGTGTTAAAATTTTTACTACAAGACCCGATACAATCTATGGAGCTACGTTTATAGCGATTTCTATAGACCATCCAATGTGCGGAATCTTGGAAGGGAAGAATGATTTTTTAAAATTTAAAGAAGATTGTTTAAAAATTGGCACAACAGAAGAGGCCCTGGCAAATGCTGAAAAAAAAGGTTTTAAAACTGGCTTATTTGTAAAACATCCATTTATTAAAGATAAAAAAATACCAGTCTTTGCGGCAAATTTTGTTTTAATGGATTATGGAACTGGAGCTATTTTTGGCTGTCCTGCACATGATCAACGCGATTTAGATTTTGCAAAAAAATATAATTTAGAAATCATAGAAGTTGTTGCGGAAGACAAAAATAAACCAAAAAATTTTGCAATTATAAATGAGGCCTACGTAATGGATGGTAGTTTAATAAATTCGGATTTTTTAAATAACTTAAGAGTAGATGAGGCCAAAAAAAAAATAATAGAAATAATAGAACAAAAAAAGATTGGTCAAAAAAAAATATCATTCAGGTTAAAAGACTGGGGTGTATCAAGACAAAGATACTGGGGCTGTCCAATACCAATGATTTACTTAGAAGATGGTAGTGTTGTGCCTGTCGATAAGTCCGAATTACCTGTTAGGCTTCCAGAAGATGTGGATTTACAAAAGAGTGGTAATCCTCTTGAAAACCACCCAACTTGGAAAAAAACTAAACAAAAAATGTCTGGTAAGCCCGCAATTAGGGAAACGGACACGCTTGATACATTTGTAGATTCCTCTTGGTACTTTATGAGATTTTGTTCACCAAAAACTAGCAATGAACCGTTTAGTGTCGAAGATTTAAATTACTGGATGCCTGTAGATCAATACATTGGCGGCGTTGAACATGCCATTTTACACCTTCTTTACTCTAGATTTTTTATGCGAGCAGTTAAAAAAAATAAAGCAGAAGTAAAAGATAAGGAGCCATTTAAAGGACTTTTTACCCAAGGAATGGTGTGTCACGAAACCTATAAAGACAATCGTGGAAAATGGCTACAACCAGATGAAATAGAAAAAAATAGTGAAAACGTTTATCTAAAAATTTCAGATAAAACTGAAGTAATTGTTGGTCCCTCTGAGTCTATGTCTAAATCAAAAAAAAATGTAATTGATCCTGAGAATATGATAAATTCCTATGGTGCTGATGCAGTTCGATGGTTTATTCTATCAGACAGCCCGCCAGATAAAGATATTCAATGGTCCAATCAAGGAGTGAACGCCGCCTATAAGTTTTTACAAAAAATTTATAATTTAAATTATTTAATTATTAATAGAAAAGAAGAAAAAAATAAAAAAGATGTTGAGCTTGAAATTAAATTCAATCATTATATTTTTAAGATCACAAAGCTAATTAACAACCTTCAATTAAATGTGGTAATAGCAAATGTTTACAGTATTTACAGTCTTTTTACAGACTACGCAGAACAAGAGGTGAGCAATGAATGCTTAAAAAAAAATTTAGCTAAATTAATGAAAATTTTAATTCCTTTTACACCCCATCTTGCTTACGAATGTCTCGAACAACTTAAAGAAACTGTAACTGATAATTGGCCAGAAATTGACAGCGAATTAATTTTGAATGAAACAATTAAAATTGCCATACAGATCAACGGCAAAACTCGTGACATTATAGAGATAAAAAAAGACTTAGATGAGAAAAATGCTATAAATGAAAGTAGAAAAAGCAAAAAAATTAGCGACAATTTGATAGATAAAAAAATTATTAAAACAATTTTTGTCAAAAATAAAATAATTAATTATCTAGTAAAATAAAATTTATGACAAAAAAAAATAACATCATATTTATTTTTCTTGTTTACACATTGGTAACTTCATGTGGTTTTAAAAAAATCAATCAAGGCGAGTCCATGATTCATTTACAAAATATAAGTGTTAACGGTGAAAAACGCATTTCATATTCACTTAAAAATAATATTTTAGTGATCTCGAATAGCGATGCACAAAGCAAATATGACCTTGAAATAGATTTAAAGAAAACTAAATCAAATAAAATTAAAGATTCAACCGGCAAAGTTACTAGATTTAACATAGAAATAAGTGCAAATTTAAACTTACAAAATTATTACGACACAGAAATTATAAGCAGAATATTTTCAAAAAACACTGATTATGAGATTGCAGACAATCACTCTAAAACAGTTAGCAATGAAAAGACGGCAATAAAACTTACGGTTCAAGAATTATCAGAAGAGATAAAAAAATTTATAATAATTACAACTAGAAACTAAGTGATATTAAAAAGTTATATTGTTGAACAAAATCTAAACGTTTTAGACACCTATCAAGCAGTTTTAATGTATGGCCAGAATGATGGTATTAAAGAAGATATAAAAACTAAGATTAAAGAAAAAAACCAGAACTCAGAAATAATAGTTTTTTTTGAAGACGAAATTGTAAAAAATAAAAATATTTTATATGAAAATATTGTAAATGAATCTTTGTTTAATGAAAAAAAAATTATTTTCATTCAATCAGCGACTGATAAAATAATAGATGAAATTTTAGAATGTTTAAATAAAAATAATCAGCACGTTAAAATCTATATTTTTTCAGACAATCTTGATAAAAAATCCAAACTGAGAAACGTATTTGAAAAAGAAAAGAAATTAGCAATATTCGCTTGTTATGAAGATAACGAAAGAACTTTGGTAAACTATATAAGCTCAGAACTTGATGGCTTCAAAGGTATTACCGGTGAACTTATCAATTTCATAATTGGAAATTCAGGTTCAAATAGAAAGATTATACAAAGTGAATTAATAAAAATAAGGAGTTTTTTTACTGAAAAAATAATAAACAAAAAGCAACTTTTTGAAATTCTGAACTTTAAAAGTAGCACGGGATTTGAGGAAATAAGGGACAACGCTTTAACGGGTAAAAAAGAGAAAATAAATAAACTACTCTCTGGAATTGAGCTCATTAATGAGGATAGTTTTTTTTATTTAAATAATCTTAATTATAGAATTTTAAAACTTATTGAGATTCAAGAAATTAATAAAAAATTTAAAAACCACGAAAAAGCCTTAGAAAATATTAAACCTCCAGTTTTTTGGAAAGATAAACCAATTTATCTTCAACAATTAAAAAAATGGGATTCTAAAAAGCTTAATAAGATAGCTCACAAGATTGGAGAAGCTGAAATATTAATGAAAAAAAATTCTTTGGTAAGAAATGATCTTATAATAAAAGAATTAATAATTGATCTTACAACAGAAGCGTCTACTTCTTTATAAGCAAATCAGATAGCATTTCGAATTGATCAGAATTACCGTATTCAATTACAATTTTTCCTGAATTATTCTTTCTATTAATTAGTTTAACTTTTAACCCTAGGTTTTCTTCTATTTTTCTTTGGGCCAATAAGATATTAGGGTCAGATCTTTTGTGTGGAGTAATTTTTTTCTCTTCTTTTTCTTTTGCATTTTTGACTAAATTTTCAATTGATCTTGCACTAAGTCTTTCTTTAATTATAGATTTTGCGATTTCTAAAGCATTAAATCTTCCAACTAAAGGTCTTACTTGACCTGCCGTTAGTTTTCCTTCTTCTACCATTTTTATTACTTGTTCTGGCAAAGATAATAATCTTAAAGTGTTGCTTATATGACTTCTGCTTTTGCCCATAAATTCTGAAAGCTTCTCGTGATCGTAATTAAATTCTTTAACAAGTTTTGCATACCCCTTTGCTTCCTCGATTGAATTAAGATCTTCTCTTTGTATGTTCTCAACAATAGCTAATTCTAGAGACTGAGTATCGTTAAGATTTAACACTACAACTGGTACTTCATGAAGACCGGCTTTCTGCGCTGCAATCCATCTTCGTTCACCGGCTATAATTTCATATCCGCTAGTACCAACTTTTCTTACGGCTATCGGTTGGATTAAACCATTTTTTTTTATAGATTGTGACAATTCATTTATTTTTTTTTCGTCAAAATAGTTTCTTGGCTGAAATCTACTTCTAGTCAAATCGCCTATGGATGCTAGTAAATATGAGCTATTGGGATCTATCTTTTTAATAGATACATCTACATTCTCTTTGGTTTCAGCTTGATCGCCAAATAGTGACATTAATCCTCTGCCGAGGCCCTTTGTATTTTTTTCATCTACCATCAAATACCTTTAATACTTTCTTGTTGTATAAATTCTTTAGCCAAGTTTATATAAGACTGGCTACCAAGACATGCCTTATCGTAAACAATACATGGCACGCCATGTGAGGGTGCTTCTGATAATCTCACGTTTCTTGGTATTACAGTTTTGTAAACTTTATCTTTAAAATATTTTCTAGCTTCGTCATCTACCTGAGTTGACAGCTTATTTCTTTTATCAAACATCGTTAAAAGAATTCCTCTTATTTCCAATGTTGGATTTAAATTGATTTTAATTCTTTCTATTGTTTTGACTAGTTGGGAGATTCCTTCTAGAGCAAAAAATTCAGTTTGAAGTGGTACTAGCAGCTCATCAGCAACAACTAGTGACATGATCGTCAGTAAGCTTAGCGAGGGAGGGCAGTCTATAAAAATATTTTCATACACGCCCAACAAATCTTTATTTTTTTCAACAAAAATTTCTTTTAAAAGGAATGCTCTGTTAGGATCGTTGGCGGTTTCTACCTCTAAACCTGATAAATTGACATTTGAGCCAATAATATCAAGGTTTTTGACACAACTTTTTTGTATACAATTTTTTAGGTCAGATTGACCTATAATGACTTTATAAATATTTTTTTCATTTTCATTGTTAGACTTGCCAAGACCAGTAGTTGCGTTGCCTTGAGGATCTAAATCTATTACTAAAATTTTTTTACCTAGTTGAGCTAATGCTGTTGATAGATTGACTACCGTTGTTGTTTTCCCCACTCCTCCTTTTTGGTTTATTACTGAAATAATTTTTTTCATTTTATTTTTTTATATCTATTATTACTATTTTTGAATCCGGGCTAGTAATACTTTTTTCTAGAGTATAGCTATAATTAAAATTATTGTTAAGTTGTTTAATCTCTTCCTCAGCACTTTTACCCTTTAGAATGATAAGTTTGTGATTAACTTTGATTATTTCACGTGAAATACGTATATGTTCTTCTAGTTTTTTGAATGCTCTCGAAACTACATAATTACTATTAATGATATGGTTACGGTAATCATTATCATACACTTCAGCTCTAATATTAAGTTTCTCACATAATGTGAATAGGAATTTAGTTTTAACTCTAGATTTTTCATACAATTTCACGTGAAATTTAGGGTTTCTGTTAAATATTGCAATAATTATACCTGGAAAACCAGCACCAGTTCCTAGATCTGATAAACTTAATCCATCACTAAATTCTATAAATTTAACTAACTGGGCCGAGTCTAGAACGTGTCTGTCCCATATGTTTTCAATTGTTGATTTAGATATGAGATTAAATTTCTGATTATATTCTATTACTTCCTTACAAAATATATCAATTTTGTACAAAGCATCCTGAGTAAAATTGAGTTCGTTTAATAGAATATTTTGTGCTTCTTTTTCTGTCATTAAGCAGACACTTTATATCTACTTTTCTTTATAAAAGCTAAGAGTATAATTGCTGCTGCTGGAGTTACACCGTCTATTCTTAGGGCTTGACCAAGGGTCTTCGGTTTTACTAATTGTAGCTTTGATTTTATTTCGTTAGATAATCCACTAAAACTTGAATAATCAATGTCATCTGGGATAGATATTTTTTCGTCTTTTTTGAAAGAAGCTATATCGTGTGATTGTCTTTTTAAATAACCAGAATAATGAGCGTCAATTTCTACTTGATGATCTATTTCTTCCTCAAACTGGGGTACATTGTCCCATATTTTTCTTAAAAGTTTCAAAGTTACACCTTTTTGGGATAAAACTTCTATACCAGTTCTTTTGATGCCATCCATGGCAATTTTAACAGAATGTTTGGCAGCTGCATTAGGAGTAATTAAATTAGATTGCAGCATATCATGAACGAGAATTAATTTTCTCTGCTTGTTTAGAAAAATTTGTTCTCTGTTTTTTTTTACTAAGTTAATTTTAATTCCTAGTGGTGTTAATCTTTGATCTGCATTATCAGCACGTAGAGAGAGTCTATACTCAGCTCTTGATGTAAACATTCGGTAGGGTTCTGATACGCCTTTGGTAATTAGATCATCGATCATAACACCGATATAAGATTCGGACCTATCTAGTATAAATTCTTTTTCATTTTTTATTTTTAAGGCGGCGTTAATACCGGCAATTAATCCTTGTGCTGCAGCTTCTTCATATCCTGTTGTCCCGTTTATTTGTCCAGCTAGAAATAATGACTTAATTTTTTTTGTTTCTAAAGTTGGGTTAAGCTCTCGCGGATCAACATAATCGTACTCTATAGCATATCCAGCCCTAACCATCTTAACATGCTCTAAACCCTTTATTTTAGCCAACATTTGAAGCTGTATGTCTTCTGGAAGTGAGGTTGAAATACCATTTGGGTAAACAGTATTGTCTTTTAATCCTTCTGGCTCGAGGAATATTTGATGTCTTTCTTTTTCTTTAAATTTTACAATCTTGTCTTCTATTGCTGGACAATATCTAGGACCAACACCTTTTATGCTTCCTGAGTACATTGGACTCTTAGAAATATTATCACTAATAATTTTATGTACGACATTATTTGTATATGTCATTCCACATTGGATTTGTTTATTATGAAGTTTGTTTGTTAAAAATGAAAAAAAGTGAGGATCTTCATCTGCTGGCTGCATCTCTAACTCGTCATAATTAATAGTATCGCCATCCAATCTTGGTGGAGTTCCTGTTTTAAGTCTACCTATTTTCATTTCATATTTAGCTAATTGTTCACTTAATCCAGTGGATGGTTTCTCATCAAACCTCCCTGCAGGTATTTGTGTTTCACCAATATGGATCAAACCGTTTAAAAACGTGCCAGTTGTTAAAATTAATTGTTTACATCTAATTTCTTTTCCGCTTTGACACAAAAAACCAATGACTTTGTTTTCATTATTATCAAATATAAATTTTGTTAAGGGATCAGCTATTACAGATAAATTTTTATAATTTAGTAATATTTTTTGCATATGCTCTTTATAAAGAGCCCTATCAGACTGAGTTCTTGGTCCTTGAACTGCAGGTCCTCTACTCCTGTTGAGTAATCTAAATTGAATACCAGATTTATCAGCAACAACACCCATAACACCGTCAAGAGCATCTATCTCTCTAACTAAGTG
>MDTF01015741.1_pt1 | contig 11693 bp, 18 predicted proteins | sample 811191 | NCBI WGS metagenome assembly MDTF01 (sample SAMN05326649, study PRJNA326480) | marine metagenome | isolation source: seawater | place: Southern Ocean | collected 2011
AAGCCACAGTACGATTTGAAGTCTCAGAACCCATGCAAGTACACATGATATGGTCAGATCCGTCCGCATCGTGGGATAGGCACGAAAAAGGAACGTGGAACATCGACATCACTAAAGCCATTGATGTCACCATTTATCTCAAAGCAGATGTTGGCGACTACATCAAAACACAATCACACGGCAGGCCCGCTCAAGTCAAGTCCGTCAAACTAAAACCATACCTGGAAATAGCATGCGACGATGAAATTCCGTTCGTTATAGAAAAACAACCCGTTGCACACATGTTCTGGTCTCCACAGATTAATTTAGAACATATTCTAAACCCAAACAAAGAGTAATTTTATTTAAACACTTTCCAATAAATACCCATGCCCATTACTCGGAGACCATAACCTTCAATCCACATGGGACCCCCCGTGATCGTATCTACCTCAATAGAGCCGATAGAGTCACGGCTTCCATTCGGTCGGGCATTATAGCCCGTTGTGTAGCCAATGAGGATGTTTTGGGGATTGTACACGGCCACTCCCTGGGAACTCGACAGGTAATACAACGAACGATATTGAGGAGGCATCTCGAATTCTTTGCACAACTAGGGAATTTCCTGAAAAACTAAATATTTAATCCAACAAATATTTAATCCATAACCATAAAATTATGTCTTACTACACTGACTACCACGTACTCAAGCACCGAACCCCAGAATGCACAGATAAATGCACGGGACTATGCGGATATTGTCCAGAACACGAACAGGCACGGCCTGGCAAGAACGGAGACTGGTTTATCGGCCCAGAACCTTGTCATCGTGGAGATCAACCCACTTTATATTTGTCCACTTCCTCTAGCAAATATCCCAGAATTGTTGGCTACGAAAATAATCTCCAATACGGACGCGGCCACATGAAAACATCGGTGCCATACGGCCTTACTTTTACGCACGAGAACGCGGGAATGCTTTTACCGGCCATTGCGGGTAAAGGAAGGGTGTTTGGGCTTAAACGGACCGCAGCATGGGTGTTGACAGTTGGCGGTAGATGTTGGCGTTATTAAAGATATAATCATTAAAAATTAAGGAGTAATCCTCTCTTCAATTCTCTATAGGCTGATTGTCCTGTTTTTTGATTTGTCCAGTATCCTTCGGGACAATTTTTACATTCAGAGTCCACCTGATCCGCATAAGTATTTTTTGGGCATGCCTCGCATTCACATAACTCGCAATCTTCTTTATATTTTCCTTTCGGACATGTCTGTGGCATTTTTTTTATCTCGGACAAGCCTCTTAAATATAAAGTTTTTATTGAACATAAAACGACTAAATAAAAATGATTAGATATTTAGTCATGATAGTTCTTCTTTTACTGATCCATCTACTTAACGCGGCTGGCAAGTCATACAGGGCGTACGCAACAGACGATGCTTACCACTTCAATGTGAACGGATACGGGCTAAGAGCACAAATGTACAACGGAAATCGTCTGGGAATACGCGGACCTAGGTTTTCGAGGATATGGGATCTTCCATTGGATGCAAATACAAAACTAGCAAAAACTTTTCGAAAGGGACCGGTTTTCCAGGTATTTGTACCAAGAATTAAACCTCCTAAACTAGAAGGAGGCGAAGTGCCCCGGGGCACTACCGTACATTTTGCAGCAGACCACGTTTGCGCTACATTTGACGGTTCCGAGCCTGTTTGCGGAGACCCGTGCGAACATGGGACACTTCTCAAAGATTTTGTTGTTTCAGAAGATGAAGTCATCCTCAAAATAAAAACATGTCAAACGAGTCATGAACCAGAAACAGTTATTTTCCACGCATTTGATGCAGACATTACCACTATCGAAGAGGGTTACGAATATCCACCCGAAGTGATTGGAGAACACGGTTGGTTTGATAGACATGGGAACGAAAAACCTTATTAGCTCGTCATTTTGGATTTTGTTTTTAATGGCATAATATAATATTTAGGCAATGTGCCGACGGTTGTATTATGTGGAACTCTCTGTATTGTTTATTTGCTCATTGTTTATTTGCATCCATAGATACGTTCCCTGAAATTATATCAAATGCAAGTTTGCAAGGTCATAAATATATCATATTGTCGGAGATGTCTGCGCCCGATCTTGCGTGGCCAGACATAAAAACATATTATGTCAAAGAACCCGAACTTCTCAGTTACTTGGACATTGCACCAAAAGCCTCAGTCCTTGTGGACGTCCAACATAATTTACATGCAACAAATACATTTCGTGCGTATGACATTCCCACTTCATTTCAATGGAATGGTTCAAAAACATGGAAGAAATGGCCCCCAAAAAATTTAAAACATCCAGATGCCATCAATACGAAACTGGGCCTGCAGTATACAGACCAACTAATATCGCAAGATATACAGTTGACCATTGTCTTTAAAAATGAAACAAAAGCGTACAGACTTGTAAAGGCGCTGGCCGCCGTGCGAAAAAAATTTCCAGATATTAAATACAGATGTTTTAATCTGCTTTACGCGTCCACCGACCTGTACGTCGGACAGTTGCCAGCCATAGTAATAAGTAGTGCCGCCATTAAAAAACGGTATACCTTTTTTAGAGACCATCCGACACGAAAAAATATCATAGGATATATCGAAGCAAATGCAAATGCATACCAACACTGGTTGAAAGTATATAAATCTGAATTATAATCAAAAAACATATCTCCATGTTTATCTTCATTTTATTATTTCAATTATTGGTAGTAAACTCTTTGACCACTTTACAATTAATACAAAGCAATATTTACGACCAAAACCACCTCGAATCGGCCGCCGAAATCTGTCAAGTTATATTGGCACGGCTTTCTCATCGCGGCATTTTTGTACGTTCGAATGAAGATTGTGTACATACACAAATAGAAAGCGAATTTGGTTCTACGATTGAAGAACTTTATAGAAACTACGAGCGCATTGGACCACAGTTCTTGAAAAAAGCGCAGGCGACAGCCGCAGGACAGCGCGCCCAAGTAGGAGACTTTTGCAAATGGCAACTACTGTTCAAACACGGTTTAGAGGAATGGACACGGAAAAATGTGCCAGATTTACCCATAAACGAATGCTATGACAAACAGATTTTTCATAATACGCGAAACAACTGCACTGTGTTCGATACAAGCACGTTTCCTTGGTTCGGGTCATTCGCCTTGGAACCGTTCGATTTCTGCATACAAAACTTAGAAGAACTCTCCGACAAAAGGCTGCGGGTCAGAGATGTAAAAGAACAACAAAGAACATTGCCCATCATTCTAGACATGGAAATATCCAATGTGTGGCACAAACAAATGCCACACAAATTACTAGACATGCACCATAAAATACACAAACTAAGATATCCTTAATTTATATCGACCAAAAGTTTCTCACGAGCGGCGTTTGCGCTTTCAATAGCACTTTCCGCCGATAAACGAGCGTCATCCGCATCCTTAAGACTATTTTGGTAGACACCATTCATATTGTAATTGCGAGTCATCATTTCAAGATGCTTATGACGGGCGATGTCCAATAAAACACGCTTACATTCGTCAAAATCTTGCTTCACGTGATGTGACCAAAGTTCTATCCTCGTTGCCATCAGATTATCGTCAGAAGAATACGCATCCATCAGAGTCACAGGCATGCCATTTTCAGCACATTTTTTTAACGCATGAATATGATGAGTAGCTTTAAGTTTTGTGTCGCGCAAGGCAGTCATCAAAGCATGGCGATTGTAAAATAAATCATTCTCCTTTTCTTCCACAGTCTCCATTCGCGTATACGCTTCGACGTACGACAATACATACCCAGATAACAACGTTTTATCAGAAGCTTTCCATTTAAAATTCGTCAATAAACAATCCTGAACATGGTCCTCCAATTCATATTGATCCCATTTGACGATCTCCACTGGCAAACAGCGTGACACATCAACAGAAGCATGACCACAATAAATAACAAACGACAATATACAGTAAATCAATAACATCAATAAAACTAAAACGTATTATATATATATACATTTTATAAAACATCTATGATTTGGTGGGCTATATTCATCCTATTTAGCCAAGCGCTGGCAGACAGAGAACTATACATTAAACAATGCCTCGATGGCGCAAACCCATATAACAGCTTTGCAGACCCAGAAAAATTACTAAAAAAAGTAGACCAATGTCTGGCCAGTGTATACATATCCTTTCCAGACGAGGACCGCGCTAGATTTAAAGAACAAATACAAAAATGCATACACAATATACGTGAAACAGACAGATCAAAACCAGAGTTCAGACTTCTTGAACGACAAGTCGCGCAATTAACCTCCAATTCCGGAGACTCCATCGTAGAAACTCAGCATGTCATGTCGCAGCTAGCCGTCTGTACAGAAAATCTCAAAATTATTGCAAATGCAGATGTTTATGAAGAAGCCAGATTCGAAGAACTTACCGGCCAATTTGAAAAACTTTTACAGGATGCGAATACGTGTATCGAAGGCGGCGTTGCACAAATACAAGACCAAATCAAAGTCGTAGACGAACGTTTGGTGAATTATGAACAAAAATACGAACAGTGGAAAACTATCACCAAAAACAGACAGGAAGCCACTGAAAATTGCCACAAAGAATTAGATGACATGATCAAACAAATTCATCGCCATATTCTGAGCGAATTGCATTCTTAAACATCAAGACTTTATTTTCGTAATTGGTACGAGCCAATTCGCGAGCCTCCAATACCGACAAACGCTCTTTCTCTAATGTTTTTATTTGGCGCAGACGTTCCAGATGACGATCCAACTCACCCTTTTGCAAGATGACCGCCTTCGAAGTTTCCAGACATGACGACGTATATTTACGAATACTATACATTGTATGGTCTATTGTACTCGGAAAACGAATACGCCCCAAAGACGCCTTGGAAATCGTAGAACGAATTCCAAAATAAGAACGAAGCAATTCGCGCTGCATTCCTTTGAATTCACGCAACACGTCAAGGTTTTCCATTTCGTTTTTACTTTCAAATCGGCTATATTCGGCCTCGGCGTCTAAAAAATTCTGCATGCTCGGGCCCAATTCCGATGAAATACGAACCAAAGGTATCGGCTGCGGTCCGCCGGCACTATTAAGACATTCATATATTGTACGAATGTTTTTATCCACAATCGCCCTTGGTATTATATGGGCATCTATGCAATGTTCGATAGGGGGACCATTATGACCACTAACCAATACAACCGTATTTAAAAATATAGACCACATTTACACCCAACAAATGCCCATTAAGTAGTCGATGTATAATGCAAAGAAACACTATAAATATTTGTTATATCCGATGACATGTCAAACGCATGTTTCTCCTCAGACAATCCGCCGGGTACCGACTGTCAAGATCCCAATAGAGGTCAATTCACAATACCTGTTGGAGGCCCATGGGTCGATATAGGCACATTCAAACACATATTTAAAGTCACATACTTTAAATATGCGGCCAAAATATCTTACCAAGTCGTCTACGACAATATAGGTGAAAAGGGACCCGTATGGAAATGCAGTTGTCCAGAATTTCAGTTCAATGATAGATTCGAAAACCATACATGTTGCAAACATATTCAAGCCGTCATTGATAAAAACATTGGGACGGACAGAGATGGAGGAAATTATGAACTTTTTTTAGTTGAGCATATAGAGTCATTTTAAAAACAAAATATTTTAATTTTTTTAGTCATCCAATGTATTTTAAAAACAAAATATTTTAATTTTTTTAGTCATTCTGAAAATGTTATAAAGTTTCTAGTCTATACAGGCATCATAATTTCATTAATTTCTTTCTCGACTGTTTCAAGGGCGTGTTTGGCGGCCAGACACAGGGAGAGTGTGGCGGCATGTTTCGCTTCTGATCTTAGAAATGATCTGCGAATGGGTTTTCCTGTATGTGGACAATACATGTTGTGTAATGTCCATGGCGCTTGAAATTCCATATAATTTGCCCACCATTGGCTAGCTTGTTCGCGTTTCATTCGATTGGCCAGAGTTATGATCCACAGAAATCCAACGAAAGGCCATATGATGTCTGTATGCATGTCGTCGCGTCCTCTGATTTTGGCCCTAAATGTTGTGGACAAGCTGACTGGCCCTTCCGTTCTCAATGGTATAAATATGGTGTTAAGTTCTTGATTGAATGACCTGAGGAATGTGGCCGGGACTATGTTCCAATATACGCCGAGTATTCTGGGCAAAACTTCTTGTGTTCTGTACAATTCGGGTTGCCATTTCTGTACAAATTTTTGGTGCATTTTGACGCACTTGTCTTTCATTCTAATGTCTTTATGTATGAGAGCAATGAGTTCCATGGAATTTATTGTTTTGGTCATGAGTACATTTGTGAGGAGTAGATGTCCTTGATGTGTGCGCGTCGTTTCCCACGAGGAATCTATTGGTTCGTAAAAGGTATCTTCGGCGATATGTTTTTCAAGCCATTTGAAAGCTCTTTGTGCGGGTAGATAGAGTTCTCGAATGGATCCCGGGTCTGCTTCGTGTAATATCCAGATCAATATTATGAAATACATATTTGAATCTACGACTGGCCTATCTTTGATTTCTGATCTGTAATGCGGCCGCTCTCCTTGCCACCAGTGTGCTATGTATTTGGCGGGCACTTGGCCCTTTCGGTTCATATCCTCGGCCAATCGGTTTACAAATTGTCGAAGTTCTTGTGTGAATTTTTTTCTATGTACAAAGCCTAAAAAGACAAAGAATGTTTCTCTGGTATCTATACAGTCCTTTCCGGTCCCGGACCACCATCCTCCGCGCCTTGCTCTCGAACTTGTAAGTTGGCCTTCCAGACTGGACTTATAATGTGTTTTATGTTTGAATATACATGGTGCGCCCCATACAATGAGTCTTAGAATGAGGATTGGTAGAATACTCATACATTCAAAACAGTTCATACTCTATATTTAAGACGTTGGTTTATATAGGATGAGTTTTTCATTGTTCTTTGGATTAATTCTTTGTTTACATTCTATTTTATTTGTTTCCGGCCGGCTACTTGTTGGTGAGTATATTCCACAGCGAGATCCAGATGGAAATCTATTGTCGAAGCAGTGTCGTGGTTCCACAGGATTTTGTTGGTGTATAGGTATAGACGGCGAACAGTTGGGGCCCGCGGTGGGTCCTGGCGTGCCTTTGACCTGTCATTGAACCCATCTAGCGCCACAGTTTAGGCAATGGCAGAAGCATGTCATTGGTTCATCTGCGCCTCTGGTTTGTTTTTGATAATAATCGACTTTTCTTTGTTTGCATTTGCCGCATATCAGTATTGATTCGGTGATTTCTTCTGTATCTTCGTATTTTGGGTATACTTCGTGCAGCCATTGGTCTCGTTGTTTGGCATATTCCGTGCCAACGAGCCATAGGTCGGGCGATTGTAAAAGTTGTTCGATTGAGAAATGTTCTGTGGCGGATGGATTAATTTCAAAATGTGTTGCAAAGTGACGTACTTGTTGTGGAGATTTTGTCGCCAACTGTTTGGAGTATTTGGGCGGTATTTGAGTACATGACTTCAAATAGTTGACGACCATGTCACGGGTTGTTTTATTGGATTGCATCTGATGGCTGGTTGGTGTTTATATATTCTATTTTGTATCTAAAAATCACATACTCGCTATACAAGAGAGAATGCAGCAATGGTCACTGGGAACACACAGTCAAAAATCATTCTATACACTTCAATCTGGCAAAATGTTTTGAAATGTCGAATATACATGAAATCTATAGTAAGTGCGAGTATATATATATAGAAAACAATGGCGGCTATTATGGGCCCGCCAAATGTTATAACTGAGACATCCAACGATTGTACTATCAATAGACATGTTATGATATATGTTTTGACGATGCAGTGTACAATAAATGGGGTGTCTGCAATTCTTCCCTCTTTTTTCTGAGATTGGTAATAGTTCAACGATTCCAAACACAGGCCATTGTCGTTTGAAATGTATTTATCTATGACTGCGACGCCGTCCTGGTTTCTATTTTCAGAGAGTGCTGATTGCCATTCGGAGATCATGGCCAACAATGGCACGACTACCATAAAGATGGGCGAATTTACATCGAGCACGATTGCAATGATCCATATGTAGAATACGAATGAAAAAATGTCCATGATGTTTCTTATAGTATTGAATCCGCGCACGTACATGATATTGACGTCGCACCAGAATCGTTTGTCGGACGAACCCCATCCCCCGGATAACAGATTTGCATACATGAAGATATACAGAAATGCCTTTACAAAGAGTTGTCCGATACACAGGCAGGATAACCAAGACCAGTTCGAACGAGCGCCGCCAATCCCTAACAAACATACGGATTCAACCAATAGGATGGTCACCGCGGATTTAATAAAACTTACCAGCGTTAGTGGTGACTCGGATGTTCTGAATTTGGCCGCACAGAACGTCAACGGTAAACGCGTGACTTCAGGTTCGGATACAAATGACTTTTTTTCTTCTGGATCTTCTGCCATTTAAAACTTCTACAACTCATATTTATAGTTATTCTAGTTATTTTCTAGGCCGTCGCTGAAAGGTAATGATACAATGAATTAGGCGTCGTTGTTGCCGGATTCAAATCTTTCATGAATCCAAACCTTTGGTAAACCATCACCGCAAATTCGGAACAAAAATACGATTCGCGTCTTTCGGGGTCATGCGGCGCGGACCAAGAAGGCAAAACAGAACAAATGGCGCCGGAATTATTATATTTTTTTCCGAGCTCTTCGATGGAAAACTTCAAAGTGTCTTTGTAATATTCTTCCGATATTTGGGGTCCATTTACGAGAACGGCTGTTCTATCTCCCTCTTGTGGTATTTTGAACCACGAATCATGCGCCGTTTCCGTCAATACTCGGACACACATCGGATGTCCCCATAACAATGAAAACGACAATACGATATTGTCGCGTGTTTGTGCCGCTTTTCTAAATTCAGTCGTAAAAAAATTCATTTCAATTTCCGTAATAATACGGTGACAATCTTCTGGAGCGTAATCTCCTTGTTGTGCTGCGTGGTATATCGTTTTGACAGAATCCATGATATCGTGAGGGGTTGTGTGGACCACCAACTCACAATGGCAGAAATCACCCGACGTAAACCAACTCACAAAACGATTGAACGCACCTCCAAAATAATCCAACGGGCGATAAAAACTTACTGATAATGACATCTTTATTTCACCACTGTACATATAAATACTCCCCGACACTAAGATAAATGGGGAACTTATGCTGGCCCAAAAACACCAACCAAGTTGTAGAATGCATCCAACAAATGCAACAAGTGGAAAATACACTTGCCCTTATGATCGACAAATACGAAGCACAAATAGCCCAACAACAATTGCAAGCAAAACGAAAACTTAACAGAAAACACGACTGCATTCGACACGTCAAAACCATTCACATTATTCGACATCACAAACAAAAATTAGAAAATAGACTCACAGCTTGTCTCAACAAACGATACCATCTTGAATCCCTCAACGTCACCAAAATGCACATAGATGCCGTAAAAACCACGTCAAGGACATTCCAACACTTTCTAAAACAAAATGACATACAAAAAGTAGAAGAATTGACAGAAACATTGACAGAAATGATCGACGATGCCTGCGAAATCAATGAAACTCTTCAGGTGAATAATAGCCATTTCACCGTAGATGACAGCGAAATTGAAGAAGAATACAACCAACTCTGCTCGGGAATACAATTGCCAGAAGCTCCAACGCAATCGCCGTGGCCAGCCCTTCAGATGGTATCCTTGGACTCGGACGAAGAAACAGAAACAACTCCCGTTCTCGTCGCCGCCGAGATTTAAAATCTTTGCCAGGCAGCTCTTCCATCATATCTTTGACGATTTTTAGCTGCCATGAATGTCCCCGCATTCATGACGGTAACGTACTGTGTATAAGTAGCGTCCAACAACGAATGGGTATAACAAGCAATATGTTTACACTGCTTACCCTTCAAATATTCGATTCCAGATGGACCGCCACACGTATAACATCTCCATTTTCCAGCAGTGAACGCAATATAACCAGGGGAACCGGTCATTTCTACGCGCATTCTCAAGACTCTTCCCACCAAAGGCAGCGGTTGGCCAATCGGCATGACAATCATTTGGTCATATTCTGATGGAGTGATCTGAGTCATATGAGCGTTTATAAAGGGTGTGGGTGCCCTTATCAGAGTTGCAGCGCCTTGACAATGCTTGCACATCGTTCTTGTAGACATCCTTCTATGAATAAAATCTGGACATGTACAATGCCATTGCGGTTGATTATCTTGGAGCCAGTATCGAACAAGATACTGTGGCGCGGCCGCGCTTTTAAAGAATTCCGTCTCAAAGTAACGGGCCGATCTTCCCAAACGTGTAAAGTTCTTCCCACGCTCAATCGAAGGATCGCCTTTGGGCGCGCGCCGCCGTTCATGCAAAAATCTTCGTAGAAGGGACATGACATACTCCAGTAAAAATGACATTAAATAGCATCTTTTTATGAGGCGCGACAACAAAAAGAAAATATGACATATATAGGCAGGCGCATTTCTTTCAAACATGTGGCATCACTTCGTGGCGGCAGCAGCGCAAACACATCACATCAAAGAAGAAGAAATATTTCCTTCGGTCGTCAAAAATAGTAGATTCGTATGGGAAGATAAAGATAAACTCGGCTCGGGACATTTTGGCAAAGTCTTTAAAGCAATAGATAAAGAAATGGACCAGATGGTAGCAGTCAAAGAAATCGATACCAAAGGTATCCCAAAGATTTTGAAAATGACCAGGCAAGAAACAGAAATTCTTAAACGCCTCGATCATCCAAATATTGCTCGGCTCGTGGCGTCATTTAAATACGAAGACACACCAGGAACACTCTACATTGCCATGGAACTGTGTACCGGTAAAGAATTATTTGACGCCATCATTGATTATGGATATCTCACCGAGGGGATCACGAAACAAGTCATAAAACAAACTCTAGAGGCTATTGAATACTGCCATAACCTCCCAGATCCAGTCGTTCACCTTGACATAAAACCAGAAAATATAATCTTAAAAGAAAAGTGGAAAGGGCAAGGTCATCCGTTTCCAGACGTAAAGCTCGTCGATTTTGGACTTGCAACTACAGTATCTTCATTAAACACGTGCCGCCCGTTAGGAAAATGTGAAAAAATAGGTACCCCGTCTTACTTTGCGCCAGAAATTTTGACACGGAAATACAACGAAAAGGCAGACATATGGAGCATAGGAGTGGTTGCATATGTCCTTTTAACTGGAACATTCCCTTTTGAAGGCGCCACGGCCAATGCCAACGATATTAACTCGTTGTTATTTGAGGATCATGTCAGCGCTGCCGCACGGGCATTTATTAAATATCTTCTTACTTACAATTACGAGGATCGCCCATCTGCCGCCGAGGCCCTCGCCGCAGAATGGCTGACGGCGGCGACCACAAGCGCGGCACTCGAGCCAATTCCAGAACATGTCATACAAAGACTAAAACTCTTAACTCAACAAATTTAAACCTGTAGGAAAAATAGCGACTAAAAACTTTTAAAATATTTTGTTTTAAAATATTTTGTTTTAAAATATATTGACGACTAAAAACTTTTAAAATATTTTGTTTTAAAA
>MDTF01013468.1_pt1 | contig 11681 bp, 9 predicted proteins | sample 811191 | NCBI WGS metagenome assembly MDTF01 (sample SAMN05326649, study PRJNA326480) | marine metagenome | isolation source: seawater | place: Southern Ocean | collected 2011
GTAAAATCTCGATAAACGCTGCTGCCTTCTGATATTTTTCACCATGCTCAGGTAGTTCTAGACCCATCATGCCAAATTCGCGATTACTCCAACCACTGACTAGGTTGAGACCCCAACGATCGCCACTCATATGTGCCATAGTAGCACCCATTTTGGCCACCACAAACGGGTGAAAAAGCGGCACATGAACGGTCGAAAATATTTTAATCCGCGAGGTTGTCTGCAAAAGCGCAGATGCCCAGGTCATAGTCTCTAGCGAGGTGCCGAGGTAATTGACCTCGCCACCGAAACCGCGCCAACGACTGACGGGGAAAAGATACTCAAAATCCAATTGTTCGGCTAATCGCGCAATGCGCTGGTTGCTGGCAAAGGTCCACTGATCCTCGACCACATTATGGCTCGAAATCGAGCACATATTTGAACAGTTGGGCATAAAAATACCCAGCGAAAGCTTATTTCTCGGTGCTGACATAGCCGCATCTTTCCATAACAAATAAAAAGCAATTTGAGTCTATGCTAAGTCGACCCTGAGATATTCATAACCGCGAAATAAGAAGGCATTTCTCAATCGAGCGGAATCGACATTAACCTTAAATTTCGGATAATTAGCAACAAGCTCCTCCAAAAATACTTTACCCTCCAAGCGCGCCAATGCCGCCCCTATACAGAAATGTATGCCACCCCCAAAGGTCAACGATTTTTCGTTACGCGGCGCTATATCAAAGTCGTCGGGATTGGCAAACACATCGCGGTCTCGATTAGCCGCAGCAACAATAGTGAGCACTCTCTCACCCTGTTTTATCTGTTGTCCACCAATCTCTCGATCAACCAGTGCGGTTCTATAGGTCGCTTGCAGCGAGGACTCATAGCGTAAAATTTCCTCTACCGCATCGCCGGCTCGATCGGGGTTATCGATAAGCATTCGCTGCTGATCCGGATTCTCACCGAAGCAGAACATGCCGTTACCAATCATGTGGGCAGTTGTCTCAAAACCAGCTCCAAACAGGCCAATGACCGAAGTGGCTAACTCCTCTATAGTTAAAGCATCATGTTCACTATCCTGAGCATGCACCAGTGCAGTAGTTAAATCATCGCGCGGATGTCGTCTACGATTTTCAAACAAATCGCCAAAAAAATCCATTAAATAGGTCATCTGCTGATCGGCTTTGAAGAGCTCTGACGCGCTCAGCGCACGAGTTTCAAATACAACAAAACTGTCGGCTATGGCTTGATTAAGAGACAACAATACGTCGGATGAATACTCCTCTTCATTCATCCCGAGCATGTCACACATCACTAAGGTGGGAAATTTATAAGCAAACTCTTTGATGAAGTTATCGTTATCTCCGTTTTTATAGGCTTCTAATAGCCGCTTAGCAAGCACCCGGATATGCGGCTCCATCATACGAATACGTTTCAGCGAAAGCGCCGAAGCAATAAGCCCTCTCAGCCGCGTATGATCTGGTGGGTCTTGCATCACAAAGGCGCGCGATAGCCAAGCATAGGACGAGTGTGACAAGACATCAAAGTCAGGGCCATAAAAAAGCTGGATATTTTTTACAAAATCGCCCTGACCAAATTTTTTATCAACCAATATCGAGCGACAATCTGCGTATCGAGTCACTACCCAGATCCCCAAGTCTGACCAATGTAGCGGATCATCTTCTCGTAAATACTGAAAGATCGGATAGGGATCTTTCAATAGTTTGGGATCAATCGGATTGAAACTGAAGTCCGTCTTGGATGCCGAGGTTACCATTTTGGATCAGCTCCGTAGCCTGTTAGCGCTGAGTGGGATGCCATTGCAGGAGCAGCACCACTGAGCAAGGATGACCAAAAACACTCGCTTCAAGACACTTAAAAATTGAATACCACAGTAGCGCCGACTGTCCGCGGCGGCAACATGGAGCCAACACGCAAATAATCATAAAGAGCCGCGGTGATAATATTATTGGAGATGATTTCTTCGTCAGCTAAGTTTTTACCCCAAATACTAATCCCCCAACCGCTGTCCCCAAACATATACTCAGCACTAGCGTTGATTAATTGGTAAGAATCTTGATACGCATCAGGGCGATTCCATTCAGTAAAGAACACCTCGTCTTGGTGATAGATTTCGCCCCGCAAGCGCAGTAAGTTGTCTCCGAACTGAGTTTCATAGGTCAACCCCAGTTTGGCAGTATACTTTGGCGCATTAGGAAGAGTATTACCGCTCAAATCGGTCAACTCAAATGCGTTACCGTAATCAGCATTAAAAAATTCTTTGTACTCGGCGCTTAAAAAAGTCGCGAACAAGTCTACTGAAAATGCATCGTTAAGTTGGGCCTTCAATTCGACTTCTGCACCATAATTTTCTGCCTCGGCGGCGTTTACTGTTGTGACCGTGCTCTGCTCGTTGACAAATGAGATCTGTAAATCTTTGTAGTCATAGAAAAAGGCCGCCAAAGCGTAGGTCAATGTGCCGTCGTCATTGGCGCCTTTAACGCCAAACTCAAACGCATCGACCGTCTCCGGATCCAGCGGCGCATCCAAACTGCCGGTGTTGATAACGCCAGATTTAAACGCTTCAGTGTACGTCGCATAAATCATCGTCGCGTCGTTGGGCTCATACTGCAGAGTGAGTCGCGGCGTTACATCATTCCAATCTTTTGATTTGTTAGTCGGCAGATCAAGTCCCGCCGCGTTGAAGATAAACGAACCAGTGCCCTCACGGTCTTCATAGTTATAACGCAGACCCGCGATCACGCGCATCCGCTCGCTCATTGCGTAGGTCATCTCTGCATAAGCACCATAGGCACTGATATCAACATCACCATTTTGTTCATACTTACCGCTATTTAATCCATCGCCAATCTCAGTGCCACATAGAGCGGGCGCTAGTAGGTAACAAACATTTGTAAGAGGCACATACACCTTTCCAAACAGGTCTTCCTCTAAATACATCGCACCCACCAACAACTCTACATCACCAGATACATAGTTAAGGATAAATTCTTGACTGAACGACTCGCTCTCCTCTGTATAGTTATTTTGGCCAAACAAATTTGCATCGGTTGAATCGAGATCATCACGTAAAAAGCGGTTCATTTTTTGTAGTGAAGTAATCGACGTCAAAGACATCTTTTCATTGAGGTCATATTCGATATTCATGTTGACCATATGACCATCGCGTGTATTAATCGCTTCTTGATCGGAATTGATATCATATATATCACCGCCTGCTTGACTAACCGTTTGGCCTCCCAAAATCGGTACGGATAGAGGTAGGCTTGTGCTCGAACCGGCCGATGTACCGAAGTAATGAAATGCGTAATTTTTATCATCCTCCTCATAGTATTGCACTGACAGGGATCCCCGTAGGTTAGTTCCAGAATCATAGGCCATAGTGAGCCGATAGGATTGAGCATCTTGATCATCCACATCGGCACCCGAGTAGAGGTTAGTACCATAGCCATCCCGCTGCACATTTTTCATCGCCAAACGCATACTGAATTGGTCATTCAAAGGCATATCGACGGCGCCCTCGACACTCATCAAACCGAAATTCCCAACCGTAGTGCTGACATAACCCGCAAACACTTCACCCGGTTTGTTGGTGACGAGATTGATCGCACCGGCGGTTGCACCACGACCATAAAGCGTTCCTTGAGGTCCCCGCAATACTTCAACTTGAGACAGATCAAACATTCCCATAAGTTGTGCGGCTGGTCTAGGAACAAGAGCCCCATCTTGCAAAAATGCTACCGAACCCTCACCACCTATATCAATACTAGTCATGCCAATGCCGCGCATGAAGACTCTCGCAAATCCGAATTGGTCACCTATTGACAAGCTAGGAACATCTGTAGTCAAGTCGCGAATATTTTGTACCGCTCCCGATTTAATCTGGTCTCCGCTAATCACATTGGCACCACCGGCAACATCTTGCAAAGAAGTGGCGCGTTTAGTCGCAGTGACGACAATCTCCTCAACTGTCTGCTCTGCAAATGACGCCGTAGATAGTCCAATAGCACCGAAAATAGACCATACATAAGCTGTGCGTTTACATATATTCATTTTTTGTTCCCCTTGATTTTTAAGTTCGTTGTGTCATTTGATGGAGCCATCTAAGGTCACGATCCTGTCTTATATAGCTGTCCCATTACGATTGAGACACCGGAAGCTCAGAAAAACTTTACTAATTGTCTTGATTTAAATTTTCTCGCTTTACTTTTATGTTGTGTAATTCGCGATCCCAGGCATCAGCAGTGATTCCCTCGCTACGAAGTTGATGTTTTAATACCTTGGAGGAAGGTGTCTTAGGTAAGTCTGCCAACACCCTAATGTATCTCGGCACCATAAAGTGCGCCATGCGCTCTATTAAAAAATCCAGTAACTCAGCTTCATCGATCGAGGTCCCATCGACGGGGGCAACCGCAAGCATGACATCATCTTCACCATTTTCATTAGCCACCGCATAGGCAGCAGTCTCGCGCACCGCAGGAAATGCGAGCACTTCAGCCTCAACCTCAAACGACGAAATATTCTCACCACGTCGACGAATAGAATCTGTTAAGCGATCAACAAAGTAGAAATATCCATCTTGATCTTGACGAAAACAATCGCCAGTATGAAACCAGCCGTTGCGCCAAGCCGTTGCGGTTGCCTCGGCATTCTTGTAGTAACCGTGATTCATACCCCAAGGTCGATCAGTGCGCACGATCATCTCACCGACATCGCCAATACGCACCTCGCAATCGTTGTCATCGACTAATCGAACATCAACACCCTCACGCTTTTTACCACAGGTCCCTCGGACGCCAGGATTGGGCTCCGAAACTATCGGCGATGACACCTCAGTCATATTAAAGATGGTATATACATTGACACCGAAACGTTCGGTGAAATCCACGCTGGCCTCAGTCAACGGCACCATAAATGCCACACGCAATCTGTGATTTTTATCCTCAAACGAAGCTGATTGCTTGAGCAGGTAAGTAGACATTACGCCCAAAAGGAATACCGCAGTAGCTTGGGACTTGCGGACAAACGGCCAAAAACGCTCTGTAGAAAAACCATCCATTACGGCGATTGAGCCACCGCGCGCTAACATCGAAAAGATCACCCCCATGCCGCCGATGTGAAAAATTGGCATGTTAATGAGAAACCTGTCGTCTGTATTTACAAAGTGCCATGTCTCTGGGCCAGCGTTAGTAAATATATGTAAATATGAGGACAATACGCCCTTAGACGGGCCAGTTGTTCCAGACGTATAAATAATCGACTGCGTATCCCATGGCTCGATAGGTCGTTCAAGATCGGGGATCGATTGAGCACAGTTTGCCACACTTGCGTAATCGGCAATCTGTAACTCAAGGTTGGCATCGCACCGACCAACGCAGACCACTCGATTGATCGAAGCGAGGTCAACCCGTTGGAGACGTGGCAGGAGCTGCGAGTGCGCGATTAAGACATCCGCGTCTGAATTCGCAAGAACATGCTCTAGTAGCTGACCCTTGTAGGCAGTATTAAACGGTACGAACACCGCCCCTAAATAATTAATCGCAAAAAACGTAAGAATTGCCTCGCGACCGTCAAACAGCCAAACACCAACATTATCGCCCTGCTTCACTGTCTGATCAGCGAGACCACTTGCCAGCGGCAGTACTTTGGCTAATAGTTCCGCATAAGTCCACGTCTCGCCATTCTCAAAAACTGCAAAGGTCTTACCAGAGAACTCTTCTGCCCAGCGATGCAATAAATAACGGGTAACACAGGTTTCCCGACTCACTACTCTATGATCATGCATGCACGCACTCCTCTATCTGTTTACCACCCAACATCGCAATCTGAGTTGGTTGATCGCCAACAACTGCCAGAACCATATCAATCGCATGAGCGTCAATTTCCACCTCGGACACAAGACCTAAGAGTGAGTGCCAGAAGGCCACCCAGGTCAACATGCCGCCAACGGTAGTCGTGGTCATGAACGGCACCTTGATGGCAAACTCGCCATTGTCGGAACCTTCCTGTAAAAAGACGCAAATACTGTGATCACAAAGGCTATGTTGCTTTCGTATAACGTGCGACGCGCGCGCGTCGCGGGCGGGGGGGATCGTTCATAAACAACAATATATTGTTGATGAGTGATGGCGATACGTATAATTTCGTGTACTAACGATTGCAACTTTTCCAAAGGGGTATTCGGAATTTTTTGGATATCTTTACCGGCTTTGAGAGGCAGTGAGACGCTTGTTTTACATATCTCGTATAGGAATTCACTCTTATTTTTAAGGTAAGAGTGGATAAACAGCTTAATGAAATCTAATTGTCTAGCGACTGTGGTCGCTTCATAGCAATCACGAAAAAACATGTGCCAGGCTGTTTCTTTAATCCGACGGCGCTTAAATGCAGCCATTTCCTCTTCAAGTGCAGAAGTTTCTTTGTGTACCCAATATACTTGTTGTAAATTTTTCATCGCATTTATCTCACGACAAAGCCAATTCTAAAATTTTACGTACATCCGCAGGTCCAGCAATCGGCCGCGGATTTGTTCTTACCCAAAAGTCCATCATGGTAGTCTTTGCTATCACATCGAATTGATCTGGCCCAACACCCACCTCTGCCAGAGAACGTGGCATATCCAAACCGCGAATAAATTTGTCAACCAAAACCGAAGCGCGCTCATTTTGATCACCAAGGCATTCGCTGATTCGCCGCTGACGCTCTTCATTGAATTCCCAATTAAAATCTAATACAGCGGGTGCCATGACGCATGAACAGTATCCATGCGGCACATCGCAAGTGCCGCCTAAAATATGCCCAATAGCATGACTGGCGCCCATAGGCACACCAGCAACAATTGGCGACATCGACAACCACACGCCAATTTGGCAGCGCAGTCGCCCCGCATAATCATCAGGATCCGCATGCACAATCGGTAACGCCTCACATAGATGACGCAAAGCGGCATCTGCCATGGCATCGCTGAATCCATTTGACTGGAAAGAACCAAGCGTTTCCAGAGCATGGTCTACTGAACGTACCCCAGTTGACGTCCATAACCATTTAGGCGTGTGCCGAGTAAGTTGTGGGTCGAGTACTATGCTCACTGGGGCCATATCGACGTGCGCATATCCCTGTTTGTGAGCCACCTTTTCATCGGTTGCACCAGCTAGGTAGTAAAATTCGCCCCCCGAGAGAGTTGTTGGGCAACAAATTAACGGCACATCGGGCGCATCAAAAGTTGGTACCACTGTATCCCCAGCATCATTTACATAGACCCTGTATGGCTCAAAATCGTCATGCTCCAGCCAATTATATTTTAGCGCCAATGGAATGAGCTTGCCGGCATCGGTTACTGAACCTCCACCTACAGTAACAACAAGATCTGTATCTACTAAGCGAGCTACTGCTGCTGCCTTTAAAACACAGCTGCGCGGCACGTGCGGCTGAATGCCATCGTAAACAGCGGCCACACGATCACCCAAGGCATCAATGATTTGTGAAATCTCGTCGGTGGTAGTATTGAGGGTTTTGCTCACCAACAGAAAGACCTTTCGAGCGTCAACTAGCAAGACTTCACTCAAAAGGGCATCGGCCACACGGGAACCCGTGTGGACTCGTTGCGTTGATGTTAATTGAACAGGTGGAGAGCTTAATGCCGCCAATGTCATCTCCTTTTTTTATTATCGTCAATGTTTTCTATTCAGTTTAAAGTATACACTTAGAGACTCAAAAGTATAGTTTCTATACCTCAAGGAAGAAAAAAATAGCACTGGTATCACAATTGTAACTCTCCAATAGGCTAATTCTTTTTTAATTAATAGCTGAGTAGGCACGCCGAAAGTTAGTGTGTGAGCACAGGTGATAACGAACGGATGTTGTCCGCGACGGGACTATGGCAGCCGCTTAGTGTGCGCTCTGGAGCAATTGACACCGAAGGCCAGAGCGCCGCATATTATTTTTTTATAAATTGAGTTGGGCTACAAGTTTTTCAAAATCATCACTAAATGGATGTAAAAAGCTAGGCATCATCTGAGTCATACATAGAGCGATAACACCATTATCAAAAACCCAACTATGAGTGCCAGCCATGCCTCCCCAAAAATAACTCGCTCTTCGCCCTGATGCTCCCAATTGCGCCTCCTTTAAGGCAAACCCAAGACCGTAACCAACCCCAGGCAATCGCCACATAGGAAAATTCAAACTAACACCTATGGGCAGCTGGTCGGTCAACATCAAGCGTAGTGTTTGTGAGCGAATAACTTGCTCTCCATGCCACTTACCTTGCGCCTCAAGCATCTGCATAAAATGAAGATAATCATTAACCGTCGAAAACAAACCGCCTCCTCCAGATATAAATTTGGGTCGCTCTATAATTGGCGTTGCTACTTCAAACGGACTTTCGCGGTAACCGGTATCCATCGGGTGATACATATCGTTTGCTTGTGCCAAAGAGACAACCAAATGACGTTTTTCTGCCGCGACACAAAAACCTGTAGTCGTCATATCCAATGGCTCGAAAATGTTTTGATATAAAAATTCGTCAAACTGCTGCCCAGTCACACACTCTATCAAATAGCCAACAATATCAGTCGCTAAACTATAGCGCCAACTGGCGCCTGGCTGAAACGCCAGTGGCATCTTCACAACGTGATTAACGAACGTCTCTAAGTCTCCGTCAAAGGGGCGCAAAAGATTTAACCCATGGTCTAAATAGTGCCTATCGATCAAAGATTCGGGATCAACAAATCCATAGGAAAAACCGGCGGTGTGGCTTAGCAAATGACGCAATGTTATCGGTGTTTTCAATTCCTCGGTCTGATCAATTGCCGAAGCATTTTTAATTAATACACGCAACTCGGCTAGGCCCGAAATGATTTGACTAAGGGGAGTATCGAGGTCGATGATGTCTCGCTCGACCAGAAGCATGGCCGCTACAGAGGTTACTAATTTAGTGTTCGAATAAAGCCGAAAAATTGCGTGATCTGTTAATGGCAATTGCGCCGTTCGATCGGAATACCCGAGACATTGTTGATCAATTAACTTACCAGACTTGGCCAAAAGGTAACTACAGCATGGTATGTGATGCTGATCGACGTACCACTTCATGCGTTGCCGTATTAATCGCAATTTCTGCTGCTCGGCTGCGTTAACTCCGCTCGGCATCAGTTCAGCGACACCTTAATATCACGCTTTAAACATTCCGTAGTGAACCTTTATCAAAAGGCTGCTAAACATTAATCATAAGCAATTCATCCGCCGCACATTCAGGGATCAATGCGTAATTAGTATCCAAAATGGCCGACAAATTTGCGTCAATATCACTACCCTCCTCATCATGATTAAAGTATCCAGCCACAGTGCTTGCGAAAATATGCGCGAGACGCCCACCGGTAATTGATAACAGACGACCACTTAACTGACACTTATCGGATGTTAAATAAGCGACGATGGGCGCTACTTTGTCTGCAAGATATAGCTCCCTATCGATCAATGGGTCCTGCGTGGCCAGATATCCATCATGATCATCCAGTGTCATCGGGGCAATTGTGTTAACCGTTATTGAGGTGTTCGCCAACTCCAAACTCAACGACCGCATGAAGCCAGTGACTCCAGCGCCAGCGGCGGAGTATGCGGCATATCCAGCTGCACCAAAAGCACCGGCACCGGAAGACGTAGCAATAATCCGCCCAAAGCCTTTGTCTTGCATGCACGGCAAAATTGCCTGAATGGTCAAAATGGTCGACAGTAAATGTCTTTGAAGTGCGTCTTGAAGTTGCATCGGCGACCACTCTTCAAGCATATGCGGTGTCTGGGGCGGACGATTATTAATTAGTATATCAACGCTACCGCAGTGGATAATGGCCTGCTCAGTCAGTGTTACCGCAACATCTGGCACTGCCAAATCACAAGCGCTATGCAAAACTATATTTTTGTGCCACTCAAGCTTCTCGAGCAACGCTAGCAAGTCCTTTTCTCGCCCATCATGTAGAACTAGCTTAGCTCCGCGAGCCAAAAAATGTTGGCTGTAAGCATGCCCTAAATCGTCTGCGGCATTCGTTATCACGACGATTTTTTCAAAAAAATCATGCGCCATCCGCTCCCCCTATATCACTACCCATATTTTCGACAGTCGAAATCGTTGAGATCAAAGACGGTCAACATTTTTTTGTAGGCAATACTGGATTCTGGCCAAACGCTATGATTGTAGTTGTCCACTCCAGTCCACCAGGACTTACATCCCTTATTGTGTGTAGTTTGTGCAGTCGCATCCTGCACTCGCCGAGAAAATTGATCTATCTTTTCTTGCTTCGGGTTAATCGCCTCGATCCCGCTATCCGTCATTTTAGATATTGCATTACAAATATATTTAGATTGTTGTTCAATCATCTGAAGGGTCGAAGTTAAACCACCACTATTCGGACCAAGCATGACAAACATATTTGGCATATCACGCACCATAATAGATTTGTAGCTACTTATATTGTCGCACCAGACATCGTCGAGAGATTTGCCATACAAGCCAGTAAACTCTACCTCGTTGGTAATGTTAAACGGCTTGAAACCTGTAGCCATAACAATAACATCTAAAGTCCGTTCGTAACCACCCGCGCACAAGCCCCGCTTAGTGATCATCTCTATAGGTGCTGTTACAAGTTCGACATTTGGTCTTTCAAAGGTTTTATAATAACTGTTGGAGAAGGTCGGTCGCTTGCAAGTAAAGTTGTAGTCTGGTGTTAATTTGCCCGCCAGTTCAGGATTGGACACTGACTTAGTAATTAAATCGCGGGCTCTCATCTCAGACTGTTTGTTAATTTGACTGCCGGCTTTAACCATATCCAAACCAGTCGTCTCCCAGCTCCGCCATAATTGCCAACGATTCTTTTTTAAAAGCACGGGATCATCGCGAAAGGCCTTTATCTCATCGGCACTGTACTGGGCATCACTTTTCGGCCCTACCCATACTGGGCTGCGTTGAAAAACATAGAGTTTTTTAGCTTTTTTAGCAATCTCTGGCACGCACTGCACAGCTGTCGCACCGGTGCCCACAACACCGACCGACTTGCCTTCCAAAGAAATATCATGGCGCCAGCGCGAAGTATGAAAAAGCGGGTTCTGAAATTTCTCAGCACCAACTATATCGGGGATATTGGGCGTGTGAAGACCGCCCATCGCAGAAATCAAAAAATCAGTTCGCAACGTTTCTCCGCCACTCGTTGTTATTTGCCAACTACTATCACACCAGGTAGCGCTCTTCACCGCGCTGTTGAACACGATATGTTTGTAAAGATCGTATTTTTCAGTGCAATGGCGAATGTAAGCTTGAATCTCATCACCTGGCGCATACAACTTTGACCAATCGGGGTAGGGCTCAAATGAAAATGAATAAAGGTGCGATGGCACATCGCACGCGACACCGGGGTAAGTGTTTTCTCGCCAAGTGCCACCAACGTCTTCGGCTTTCTCGTATACTATAAACCGCTCGATACCAAGCTGCTTTAAATGGACCGATATACAGATTCCAGCAAATCCGGAACCTATAATCACACATTGTAACTGCTTCACTCAAAATCTCCCAGAATTTGGTGCTTTAGGTTCGCCTGTCAAGTGGCTTGCAGCCAACCACAAATCCAGACTCCTAGCTTTAGGTGGCCAAAACTTCCCGCAGGAGATATCTGATCAGCGCGTTATGTAAC
>MDTF01011711.1_pt1 | contig 11680 bp, 13 predicted proteins | sample 811191 | NCBI WGS metagenome assembly MDTF01 (sample SAMN05326649, study PRJNA326480) | marine metagenome | isolation source: seawater | place: Southern Ocean | collected 2011
ACCCTTTATTTTAGCCAACATTTGAAGCTGTATGTCTTCTGGAAGTGAGGTTGAAATACCATTTGGGTAAACAGTATTGTCCTTTAATCCTTCAGGCTCAAGAAAGATTTGGTGATATTCTTTTTCTTTAAACTTTACAATCTTGTCTTCTATTGAAGGGCAATATCTAGGTCCGACACCTTTGATGTTCCCGGAATACATTGCACTAAGATGTATGTTATCGTTTATTATTTTATGAACCTGGCTATTTGTGTGTGTAACACCACATGAAATTTGTTTATTGTTAAGTTTGTTAGTTAGGAAAGAAAAAAAATAAGGCTCAGGGTCAGCTGCTTGCATTTCGATTTCATCATAATTAATAGTTGTTCCGTCTAAACGTGGTGGCGTGCCGGTCTTAAGTCTACCAAGTTTAATACTATATTTTTTTAATTGTTCACTTAAACCTGTTGAAGGTTTCTCATTGTATCTACCGGCTGGGATTTGCTTTGAACCAATGTGTATTAACCCATTTAAAAAAGTTCCAGTTGTTAATATTAATTGTTTACAGGATACTTGTTTAGAACTTTCACAAATAAACCCTATCAGCTTATTTTTTTCATCGTCAAATAAAAATTTAATCACTGGGTCAGCTACTACGGTTAAGTTTTCGTAGTTTAATAAAATTTTTTGCATATGCTCCTTATAAAGAGCTCTGTCAGATTGTGTTCTTGGCCCTCTTACTGCTGGACCTCTACTTCTGTTCAATAATCTAAATTGGATACCTGATTTATCAGTCACAATTCCCATTACTCCGTCAAGAGCATCTATCTCTCTTACAAGATGCCCTTTACCCAAACCACCTATGGCTGGATTACATGACATTTCACCTATGGTCTCTATTTTATGTGTAAAAAGAGCAGTATTAACGCCCATTCTAGCGGAAGCAGCTGCTGCCTCGCATCCAGCATGCCCACCACCAATAACTACTACGTCATAGCTCGTATCATTCATGAGCTAAATGTATTCATCTAATTCAGATTTACAAGAAGAAACTTTTAAAATAATTGATGTTAGGAAACTTTATTTGCCTATACAAAAATCCCTGAAAATTGATCCCAATATCTCTTCTACATCTACTTTACCTACGATTCCCCCTAGGCATCTTGTTGCCATCCTTAGATCTTCAGCTGCTAATTCGATATCTTTGTTTTGATCTTTTTTAAGAAATTTATCTATCTCTTTTAAACATTCGTTAAGTTTAACTCTATGTCTCTCTTTTGTGATCAAAACACTGCTATTAGAAAAAAACTTTTTACTTAACTTTTCTTTTAACTTTTTGATTAACTGATTAATATTTTTATTATTTTTTACAGAAACCAAAATAGTATCTACATCAAACTTATGATTTTCATTATCTTTAATGTCAGATTTATTTAAAAGTACAATGGAGTCTTTGTTTACTAGTTTTTTAATTTTATCGCTTATTCCAGGAGAAGAATTGTCTACCATTACAATGTTTAAATCTGACTTTTTTAGGCTACCTAAAGCAAGCGCAACACCTTTTTTTTCTACTTCATTTTTAGCTTCTCTAATTCCTGCTGTATCTGCTAAAATAACAGGATAGCCATCTATATTTAGATAGGTCTCGATAACATCTCTTGTAGTTCCCTCTTCTGCGGAGACAATCGCGACTTCTCTCTTGGATAGCAAATTTAATAGAGATGATTTGCCTGCATTTACTTCGCCTACTATAGACACTCGAAAACCGTCTCTTATTTTTTCACCTATTCTATTGTCTTCTACAATTTTTTGAATGTCTTCACGAATACCCTTAACTGACTTCTGTACTTCTTTTAAAACACTTTCTGGTAGATCGTCTTCAGCAAAATCTATTTTGGCTTCTATGTAGGCTAATGATTTAATAAGTCTTTCTCTCAAGTTGTTATAGTAATTTGATACATTTCCTTGAACAAAGTTAATAGCTTGTTTTCTTTGTAGTTCAGTTTCTGAGTGTATTAAATCTCCAATACTTTCAGCTTCTAAAAGGTCAATTTTGTTATTTTGAAATGCTATTTTTGTAAATTCACCAGGTTCTGCTAATCTACAATTATCTTGCTCTGACAGAACACTTAAAAAAAAGGATATTACAGCATTGCTGCCGTGAATATGGAATTCAACTAGATCGTCACCCGTGAAACTATTTGGCGCTTTAAATAACAATAAAAGACCCTCGTCAATTAAACTATTATTTGACGGGTTGTAAAATTTACAAAAATTTACTTCCTTAGATGTCAAGTTTGTTTTCTGCGTTATGCGTTCTGAAATCTTTATCGCTTGTTTTCCTGATATTCTAATTATTGCTATTCCAGAAGGCCCTCTTCCTGAAGACAAAGCATATATATTCATTTTACAAATTTATTAAATAATTTATATTTTACCATGTTTCAAATTAACTGGAAATTAAAAGCATTGCTATACAAAGTTTTTAGTATTTTTGGGTTTACCAATTTTTTTTACTGGATTCAAAAATATATTACCAAGAGATCAAGAATAAAGATTAACGAAATAAATAAGCTTTGGGTGTTTCACTCTAACTCAATAGAAAAATACAATGTCAAAAATATACTAGAGGTTGGGGCGGGTAAATCTTTAGCGCAAAATATTTATATTTCTTATAAATTTGAAAGCTTAATTAAACAAACTGCTGTTGATATCAATCTTATGATTGATTTTGATCTCGTAAATGAAGCAAGTTCGCAAATTTCAAATATATTAGGAGAGAAAAACAAAGGTAAAATAAAAAACTTTAATGACTTAAAAACTTTTTATAACATCGACTATAAAGCTCCGTGTGCCTTGGAAAGTTTAAAAGATATTAATAAAAAATTTGATATGTGTATTTCTACTACAGCACTTGAACATTTTACAATTGATGATCTTAACAAATATCTTTCGGACTTAAAAAACGTACTTACAAAAGATGTTTTAATCTCATCTGTTGTTGATTATTCTGATCACTACAGTCATACAGATAAAAATATAGGAGCTCTTAATTTTTTAAAGTACTCAGAAAAAAATTGGGAGAAGTATAACAATTCATACCTTTTTCAGAACAGATTAAGGCACCAAAATTATAAAAAAATTTTTGGTGATAACGGTTATAAAATTAAAGAAGTCTTTGAGTCTCAAGTTGCACAAATTCCTAAAGAAGTGTCTGATGAGTTTGACGCGCAAAATAAAGAAACCTATATTGAGTGGGCTTATTTTTTAATTGGGGCAAAACAAAACTAACTTGTCTTGTTCATAGAATCAAAAAAATCAGCATTGTTCTTAGTATTTTTAAGTTTTGAAATCAAAAACTCTATCCCGTCCATTGTTCCCATCGGGCTTATAATTCTTCTTAGGACGTTCATTTTAGAAAGATCATCTTTCTGGAAAAGAAGTTCCTCTCTTCTTGTCCCTGATCTTGTAATATCAAGTGCTGGATAAATTCGTTTGTCAGCCACCTTTCTGTCTAGAATTAATTCACAATTTCCAGTACCTTTAAACTCCTCAAATATTACTTCATCCATTCTAGAACCGGTATCAACAAGAGCAGTAGAGATAATAGTTAGCGACCCGCCTTCTTCTATGTTTCTAGCGGCACCAAAAAATCTTTTTGGTCTTTGAAGTGCGTTAGCGTCAACACCACCAGTTAGGACCTTTCCAGAACTCGGAATAACGGCGTTATAGGCTCTTCCTAGTCTGGTTATTGAATCTAATAAAATCACTACATCTTTTTTGTGTTCTACTAATCTTTTTGCTTTCTCTATAACCATCTCAGCCACAGCAACGTGTCTTGATGCGGGCTCGTCAAACGTTGAACTAACTACTTCCCCTTTGACGGACCTTTGCATGTCTGTAACTTCTTCTGGTCTCTCATCGATAAGCAAAACCATCAAATAACATTCTGGGTGGTTGGTTGTAATTGACTGAGCGATGTTTTGTAAGATTATAGTTTTACCTGCTCTTGGTGGTGAAACAATTAATGCTCTTTGCCCCTTTCCTATAGGACTAACAAGATCGATTAGTCTTGCAGTATTATCGGGTTTTTTTTCTATTGTAGCAGATTCCGTTTCTAGAGTTATTCTTTCGTTCGGATAAAGAGGTGTCAGGTTGTCAAAGGCAATTTTGTTTCTTGCTTTTTCGGGATCTTGAAAATTAATTTTATTTACCTGTAATAACGCAAAATATCTTTCTGCGTCTTTGGGTGATCTTATTTCTCCTTCAACGGTATCACCCGTTCTTAAACCAAATCTTCTAATCTGACTTGGACTTACATAGATATCATCTGGACCAGGCAAATAGTTGGACTCCATAGCTCTCAAAAAACCGAATCCATCTTGTAAAGTTTCAAGAACTCCAGCTCCAGTGATCTGCTCATTTTTTTCAGCCAATTTCTTTAAGATAGCAAAAAGGATTTCTTGCTTTCTTAAGGTGCTAGGATTCTCAATTCCAAGTTTTTCAGCTTGAGTAATAAGGTCCGCAGGATTTTGTTTTTTTAGTTCTTGTAGATTCATATGTGATTTTTTTTTGAAGAGGTAAGAGACTTTGAATATAGGTCTTTTTTATAAGAATTCAAGCCCTATAATGGCTTAAAAACAACAACAAAAATAATCCCAATTAAAAGAATGGTGGGAACCTCATTTATAATTCGATAAAACTTAGAGGAATATTTGCTATAGCCCTGGCTCAAACTAATTAGACAGTGGGACAGAAAAAAATGATAAACCGTTAACAATACGACCATGATAATCTTTGCTTGTAGCCATGTTTGCCCTAAGCTTTCAAGGCCAATTGAATGTATTAATAAAACACCAAACAACCAAGACAAAATCATAGCTGGATTCATGATATAAAAAAAAAGTTTTTTTTCCATAGTCTTAAAAGTTTCTTTCTGTTCATCGTTATTTATAGTTTCAGAGTGATAAACAAAAAGTCTCGGTAAATAAAGAAGGCCTGCCATCCATGAGATAACGGAAATTAAATGTAGAGATTTAAATAAAAGATAATAATTCATTTTGTTATAAACTTAGAAGTCTTGGACATTTTTTAAATTTATCAGGACATTTGATTGATGATGTATACTTCTCATTGTTGCTTGCTTTAAGGATGCTTGATTTTAATGAGTTGATAAAATCCTGGTTAGCAGTTACAGCTGGAACACGAATATATTCTTTCGATCCGTTTTCTTCAGCCAGTTTTCTATATTCAATATCTAGTTCAACCAAAGTTTCTGAATGTTCCGAAACAAACGCTACCGGTACTATAATTATTCTTTTATTTTTTTGTGCTTCTTCTTTAATGATGTTTTCTGTTGATGGCCCAATCCACTTTAATGGTCCGACGCGACTTTGGTAGCTTAAAATATAATTTAAGTTTTTAATTGATAGTTTTTTTACTAACTCTATGACTGATTGCTCTACTTGCCATTGATATGGGTCACCTTGTTTAATTTTATTCTCCGGCAGGCCGTGTGCTGAAAAAATTAATGTAATTTCCTCGATTTGATCTGTGTTAATTTTTTCTTTAATTAAATTTGCGTAAGATAGAATAAAGTCTTTTTCTGTTGGATAACAACAGATAATCTTAGTTTCAACGGTTAAACTTTCTTTTTTACAAAGATCATTCCATTCTTTAATTGAAGATCCAGAGGTCGCATTTGAATATTGTGGATAAAGCGGAAGTAAAATTATCTGGTTAGGATTAAATTTTTTAACGTTTTTAATAGTTTCTACAGCACGTGGGTTCCAGCATCTCATTACAATGAAGCATTTATATTCATCTTTTTCATTTTCTAAATTTTTTTCAATTGCTTTTGCTTGAATTAACGTTTCATCTAAAATTGGTGATTTGCCTCCCATTTCTGCATAAATAGCTTTAGCTACAGGAGTTCTTCTTCTCGAAATAAATTTTGCAAGTGGATATCTTAAAAAAGTTGGTAGACTAATAATTGCTGGATCATTAAAAAGATTAAATAAAAAAGGTTGTACGGCGTCGAGGCTATCAGGGCCCCCAAGATTAAATAAAATAATAGCTTTCTTCATTTAAAAACAACAACTCTTTCCACAATTTTTTTTAGAATATCTGGATCTGTTTCGGGTAACAACCCATGCCCTAAATTAAAAATGTATGGGGATTTTTTAAAAATATTTAAGTATCTGTCTACTTCTTGGTATATTTGGCTTTCGCTTTTAAATAATACTTTAGGATCCATGCCACCTTGCAAACAATAATTTTTAAGGTTTTCTTGAGCCCATGTTGGGTTTATATCATAATCTAAACTTAGACAGTCTGGATTTACGACCTCAGCAAATTGAGAATATTTTTTTTTAATGCCTTTAGGGAAACAAATGGTAGGTATATTTTTTTTCTTACAAAATTCAACTAGTTTTTGATTGGGTGTATAGCAGTAATTATGGAGGTTGTGGTCGGGAATTAATCCAGCCCATGAATCAAAAATTTGAACTGTATCAGCCCCAGCATTTATTTGTTGATTTATATGAAGGCACAGATATTCGTTTAATTTATCTATAATAATTTTAAGTTCATTTTCTTTGTTTTTTAATTTATCTAAATCTATTTCATTTTTGTTTTTTTTTAATCCAAGCATATAAACCGCTAATGTCCAAGGAGCTCCAACAAACGATATTAAAGATTTATTATTGTCTAAATTTTTTCTAGTTTTTTTTATTGCTTCATAAACAGGGGTTAATTTTTTTATAAAATTCTTTTCTTTATTATCTAAAAATATATCTAAATTAAATTGTGATAGTAATGGACCTTTATCTTTTTCAAATTTAACTTCCTGACCAAGAGCATAAGGTATCATTAAGATGTCAGAGAATATTATAGCTGCATCAAGATTAAAACGTTTTAAAGGCTGTAGTGTAATTTCAGAACTTAAATCGCTGTTTAAACAAAGTTTAATAAAGTTTTTATTTTGAGATCTAATTTTTCTAAACTCAGGAAGATAACGCCCTGCTTGTCTCATAAACCATACTGGAGTACAAGAAGGATCTTTGTTTAGTATACAGTTTGTTAATTTACTCATTAATATAATTATATATTTAAAAGTATATTATTTGATATAGGGCATGTTGGTTAGTGATATAACTAATTATACATACTTTTAGACAGACTTCCCCACAAACAAACAAAAAAAAACTTCTAAAATCTTCAAAAAAAAAATTTTTAGCAAAACTCTTAATAAGTTTTTCAAAAGATCAACAATGAACAAAGTGTTAAAAACTTGTTAAAATTTGTGGATAGTTTTTTTAAATATTAAATCTAAATGTATAACAACAAGTTATAATAGATTTGTTAACAGAATTACCTATGGGACATAAATACCAAATTAGTCTAATATCAGATTCTACCGGCGAAACCTTAGATAGAATATTCCTTGCACTTAAATCTCAATTTTTAGATTTTGATTGTGAAAAAAAAGAACACGTATTTATCAGAACAGAAAAACAAGTCGATAGAATAATAAGTGAAAGCCAGAAAAATAAAAATTCTATAATTCTATATACTATTGTAGAAAATAAATTAGCCAAGTATATTTCTTACGTATGCAATCAAAAAAAAATACCATGTTTTAGTGTCTTAGGTAGTTTAATTTTAAATTTTTCAAAATTATTAAATCAAAAAGCAACCCACATACCAAGCGCTCAACATGTTTTAGATGATGATTACTACAAAAGGATCGAAGCAATACAATTTACCATGATCCACGATGATGGCGTGAAGGCAGAAGAGGTTGAAGATGCTGATATTATTTTACTAGGAGTAAGTAGAACCAGTAAAACACCCACATCTATTTATTTAGCAAATAGAGGATATAAAACATTAAACATCCCACTTGTTGGGAATCAAAATCTTCCACGCATTCTTAAAGAAAAACCAAAAAATTTTTGTGTAGTAGGTTTAAACGTCGAAGCAGAGCGCTTATCTTACATTAGAATCAACAGGCTAGAAACCATGAAAGTGAATAGAATATCTAATTATTCAGATTTAAATTCGATCAAAAAAGAAATTCACAATGCAAAAGAACTATTCAGAAGATATAATTGGCCAACTATTGATGTGACAAGAAAATCTGTAGAAGAAACAGCGGCTTCAATTATTAGAATTTTTGATATAAAAAAAAGAAAGAAAAAATGAAAATAATTTTAGCTTCCAAAAGTGGCGTAAGAAAAAAAATACTTGAAGAAAACAATGTTATTTGCAGTGTTGTTCCTTCAAACGTAGACGAAGATCAAATCAAAGACTCTTTGCTCGCTGTTGGAGCAAACCCTACCCTAATTTCAAAAAACTTAGCAGAATTAAAATCTATAAAAGTCAGCAGCAAATATCCCGATCAATTAGTCCTTGGGGCTGATAGCGTTATAAGTCTAAACAATGAATTAATTAACAAACCAAATTCAAGAGAAGAAGGTTTAAGTATATTGAAAAAACTTAATGGGTCTACACATTATTTGATAACCTCTGTTTGCATTTCAAAAAATGGAGCAATGGTTTGGAACTTTACAGATCAGTCTGAATTAAAAATGAAAAAACTTACAGATGATCAGCTAACAAATTACTTTAAAAAAATTAAAACCGATACCCTTTTAGCCTATGGTGTTTATCAAATAGAAGCAGGCGGTTTAGATCTCTTTGACGTAATTAAAGGAAATAGAGACTCGATTATGGGTCTGCCTATAAAACAAGTAATTGAGTATATTAAACTATCATCATGATAAAAAAATCCTTCGGTATTATCGGCAAGCCGCTATCACACTCATTGTCACCAACCCTTCATAATTACTGGTTTAAAAAATACAAAATTTTTGCAGACTATTCCCTTCTAGAGATAGAACTTAGTGAAATCGGAGAAATAATTAAAAAAATTAGATGTAGTGAGTTGCAAGGAATTAATGTTACTGTACCCTACAAACAGGCTGTAATCCCTTTTTTGGACTTAATAGTAGATGACGCAAGAGAAACACTATCTGTAAACACAGTGAGTCTTAACGAAAAAGGACAAGTTGTGGGTCATAATACTGATGTGTACGGTTTAGAATATGGTTTTGTGAACAAACTAAACAGTTTAAATTCAGAACAGGATAAAGTTCTCATTCTAGGCGCAGGGGGAGTAAGTCCATCGGTCATTTATGCTTTATCCAAAAGAGGTACTAAAAAAATATCTATAAGCAACAGGACCTTAAAAAAAGCAGAAGATATAAGAAAAAAATTTCCTTTTGTCGAAGTAATAAATTGGGAAAATTTAGAAACAAACATAAAAAGCATGGACGTTATCATTAACGCAACAAGTCTTGGTCTAAAAGATGGGGACGATTTTAAACAAGAGTTTAAGAATATAAAACCCAGTGCTATTTATTATGATATTATTTATAACCTAGAGAACACAGCAATGATAAAAAAACTAAAAAAAAGAGGAATTAAAACTTTTAATGGACTAGAAATGTTTATTTATCAAGGTCAAGAATCTTTTTCTATATGGAACAAAATTATTCCAGAATTAGACGAAGAATTAAAAAAAATAATATTTAAGAAATTAAGATGATAGCTATAGGAATCACCGGATCTATTTCTTCAGGTAAGTCAACAGTTGCAGATCTTATCTCTGAAAAAAAATATCCACTTTTTAGTGCAGACAGAGTTGTCTTGGGCTTGTATAAAAATAGCAATTTTATCAAACTATTAAAGAAAAAATTTAACTTAACTAGTGATAAAAAAATTAAAACTCAAATAAAATTAATTATAGATAAAAAAAACAATAAACTTAAAACACTAGAATCAATAATCCATCCTCTTGTCAGGAAAGAAATGATCACTTTCTTAAATAAAAAAAATAAAATTTTAGTTTTAGAAATACCTTTGTTAATAGAAAGCAAATTGAGTAAATACTTTGATAAAATAATTTTTGTCGATGCAAAAAAAAAAAATCGTCTAAAAAGATACCTGAAAAAAAACAATAACAGGCGAGTATTTGAAATACTAAATAGGAGACAGCTATCACCCCTGAGTAAAAAGAAATTATGTGACACTATAATTAATAATGATTATTCATTAGCAATTCTTAAAAAAAATGTTAAAAAATTTATGAAAACGTATGAATGAAATATTTTTAGACACAGAAACAACCGGTTTATCGCCTAACGACAGGCATAAAATAGTAGAAGTAGCCTGTGTAGAAACTAAAGATTTGACACCAACAAAAAGAATTTTTCACAAAATAATAAACCCTCTAAGGGATGTGCCAGAGGGTGCTTATAAAGTTCATGGTTTTTCGACAGAATTTCTAAAAAACAAAGAAACTTTTGACAAAGTAGCAGATGAATTTCTTGAATTTATTCAGGATAAAAAAATCATAATCCACAACGCTTCTTTCGACCTTGGTTTTTTAAATCACGAACTAAAATTACTGAGAAAAAATGAGATAAAAAGAACCAATGTTATTGATAGTTTAGAAGTGGCAAGAGCAAAATTTCCAGGCACGTCTAATTCACTCGACGCCCTTTGTAGAAGATTTGGGATAGACTTATCTAGAAGGAAAAAACATAATGCCCTACTAGACTGTGAGTTGCTAAGAGAAGTTTATATAAATTTATTAGATGCAAAAGAACCAAAATTTATTTTTTCTAATGAGAGTGTAAAAGATGAAAATAAAACCAGAGAAAATACTAATATAAACTATTGCAAAACAATAATTAGTCCGACACCAGAAGAAATTAAACTCCACAACATTTTTTTAAAAAAGGAATTAAAAAAAAATTATTATTGAATAGATCTTTTTAAATACAACTCTTTAAAATCAATTTTTTCTTCAATCTTAATTTTATTAAAACCAGATTTTTCAAAAAGAAGAACAAATAACGATCTAATTTCTGGATAAACTTCATTAGGTACCTTAACTAAAATAATTTCTTCAAGAAATTTTTTATCAGTTAGTTCACCATCTATTTCAATAATTGTTGAAAACACAATTTTAGTATTAATTTTATCTATACTTTCAGTGATAGGCACAAGAGAAAGAGTAACTATAACTTCAATAATTTTATCTTTAAATTTATTACTTTTAATATCAATATTTATTTTATAATTAGAAATATTTTTTTCCAGCAAGAAAAAAACTCTTGGATGAGGTATCTCAAACTTCAAGTCCTTAATATACTTACCTACTATTTTATAATTCATCTTTGTCCTTTTTTTCTTCTAATATTTCAGCATCTATAATCTCTTCACTACTTTTTGTGTTTTTTTGATATTTATTTTTAAGCCAAAAATTAATTACTATGTTTCTTGTAAAAGGAATAAGAAAAAAAAAACCAATCGTGTCAGAAACAAAACCAGGTAAAATTAACAGGATAGCTGCAATTGCAATAGAAGCACCGGAAAGCAATTCATAAAAAGGAATTTTATTTTTGTATAAATTTGTCATTCCTAACTTAATCGTATTTATACCTTCAATTTTAGCGTAATAAATTCCAACAACTGCAGTGAAAAAAATTATCAGAATCGTATTTAACGCACCAATTTGTTGTCCAATTTTAATCATGATCGTAATTTCTAAAATTGGCAGTCCAATAATTACTAGTAAAAGTGTGTTCATTTGCTTCTTACAAAATTATATTATTAATGTATATTTATCAAA
>MDTF01014627.1_pt1 | contig 11676 bp, 12 predicted proteins | sample 811191 | NCBI WGS metagenome assembly MDTF01 (sample SAMN05326649, study PRJNA326480) | marine metagenome | isolation source: seawater | place: Southern Ocean | collected 2011
ATAGATTGCCAATCCATCATGGCCAAATAAGGTGTTGGATTGCAAAAAAAAATGTAAGAAAAGTTAGCAAAAATTTAAAAAAACTTATTGCAAAAGAAAGACAAGATAAAATTTATAAAGATACTACTTTGTTAAATTTTAGAAAAAATACTTTAAAAATAAAAGATAAATTAAAAAAATTTTTTAATAAAATTAAAAAAAATAATGAAACAATTATAGGATATGGCGCCCCAGCAAAAGCTACCACTTTGATAACTTTTTTAGGTATAAATAAAGATAAGATTAATTTTATAGTAGATAAGAACCCTTTAAAGCAAAATAAGTTTATGCCTGGATCAAGAATTCCAATATACTCAATTAATAATATTAAAAAATTTAAACCAAAATATTTATTTAATTTTGCTTGGAATTTTTTAGCTGAGATTCTAGATCAAAATAAAACGTTTTTAAAACAAGGTGGAAAAATAGTAAACCCAATACCAAAATTCAAAATCTATGAATATAAAAAAAGATAAAATTTTCTTAAACTCTTATTTTTCTAAAATGTTTAATGCTTTATCCTTAGATAAAGATTTGCATGAAAATATAGTTAAGACAAAAATCTTATTTGAAAAATGTGCTAAAAGAAAAGGTAAAGTTGTTTTTTTTGGTAATGGTGGTTCGGCAGCTATAGCTTCGCATTTGTCTGTAGATTTGAATAAAAATGCTAAAATTCCATCTATAAGCTTTAATGACCCTGGTATTATTACCTGTTACGCAAATGATTTTGGTTACAAAAACTGGATATCCAAAACTATAGAGCTGTCTTTAACAAATAAAGATGTTGTAGTCTTAATAAGTTCTTCAGGAAAATCTTTGAATATTTTAAATGCTGCAAAATATTCAAAAAAGAAAAAAATACAAACGATAACACTAAGCGGCATGAATAAAAAAAATGATTTAAAAAAAATGGGCGTAGTTAATTTTTGGGTAGATAGCAAGTCTTATAATATTATTGAAACAGCTCATCAATTTTTTATGATGGCAGTAATTGATTTAATAATTGGAAAAGCCGAGTATAAGGCTAGCTAAATGTCTATTCTTGTAACTGGCTCCTCAAGTTATATTGGAAAAAATTTAATTAATTATTTTGAGAAAAACGAGATTGACTATGTCGGTATTGATTTATTAAAACCTTATACAAAAAAGTGCATTAGAATTAATATCGAAGACTCAAAAATAAATTTGAAAATTAAGAAAAAAATTAAGGGAATAGTACATCTCGCTGCAATTTCAACAGATCAAATGTCAATTAAGGATCCTGCTTTGAGTTATAAAGTAAATATATTTGGATCAATGAACCTAATGGAACTAGCTAAAAAAAAAAAAATTAAGAATTTTGTTTTTGCCTCTTCCGAATTGGTTTATGGTTCATTTAAAAATAATGAAATTAAATCCATAAAGAGCAAAATTATTATTGAAAAGCTTGAGTCTAATTATGCAAAAACAAAAGCAATTATGGAAAAAATAATAGTTGCCTCAAAAAAGTTAAATTATTCAATTTTAAGATTTGGTATCATTTATGGAAATAAAATTTCCAACTTTTCAGCAGTAGAGTCAATAGTAGAACAGGTTAAAAATAAAAATATTATAAATGTTCAATCAAAAAAAACTAGCAGATCTTTTATTCATGTTGATGATATTATTAGTGCAATAATTTGTTCATTAAAACTAAAAGGAAAAAACATATTAGATATACAGGGGCCTTATCCAGTAAGTTTAGAAATGTTAATTAAGTTTACAGAAAATATAATTAATAAAAAAGTTAAAATTATTGAAAAAAATAAAAAAAACTGCAGTATTAAACTTATAGATTCAACTTTAAGTAACAAAATTCTAAATTTTAAGCCAAAAATATCTATTAAAAAAGGAATATTAAAAATTTTAAAAAAAAAATAATATGAAAAAAAAATTTAAAGAAATTTATAACTTAGCATTAAAGTCTAGAATTTTTCAGTTACACATTAATGAACTAATGAAGAAAAAATTATTTAAATTACCTATACATTTAGCATTTGGACATGAATTCGTATCCTCGATTGTAAAAACTAACTTCAAAAAAAAAGATAAACTTTTACTTAGTCATAGAAATATTCACTTTAGTTCTATATTTTCTAAAGATGTTCTGAAAAAATATCTAAAATTTAGCATTCAAAATAAGGCTGGATACTGCAACAGTGAAGGATCTATGAATTATACCGATAAAAATGCTAACATACCTTATAGTTCAAGTGTGTTAGGTAATAATCTCTCAGTTGCATGTGGGGTTGCCAAAGCAAATAAGAGCAAAGGCGGTGTCACAATTTGTGTTACAGGAGATGGTGCAATTGAAGAAGGTACATTTTATGAAAGTTTAATATTGTCAAAATATCTCCAGTTACCATTAATCTTTTTAATTGAAAATAATAATTGGTCGATGGCTACTTCTATTAAAGAAAGAAGGTCTAGTATAGATTTTGGTTACTTAGCTAAATCTATAGGTATAAAATATTATAAATTTAAAAGACAAAATATTAGAAAGAACATTTTTGATTATAAAATAGCTGTTGATGACTGTAGAAAAAATAAATTACCAGTTATTTGTGAATTTGAAGTAAAAACTTTAGGTAGTTTTATTTCTTCAGGTAAAAAGATTCATTATCATCATGGGCCTATGAAATTAAAAAATGTAAATAATATTATAGGAAATCCAAAGGATGATATTATTTATAATATTAAAAATAAGTTAAAAATTTAGATGAGAATAATAGATAAGTTTACAAATTATTTTTGTAAGAAAATTAAACCAGGCACAATTATTTTTGGACAAAATATAACAACTGGATCTCGAATATCAGGCTTAACTAATAAAGTTGAAAATATTAAAAATATTCAAATTCTTAATACACAAAATTCTGAAGCAAGTCTGATTGGTTTTGGCTTTGGACTAATGATATCGAAAGTTAACTCTGTTTATTTTGCTAAACAATTAGATTTTATAATTCTTGGATTAGACCATATAGTCAACACACTCAATTCAGTATTATTACAAAAGATTCAAAGCTCTTTTTCAATAATTACCTATATAGTTGATTCTGGATATGAAGGTCCACAATCAAGATTTCATTGTCTATCTGATATTTCTTCAATGTCTAAAGCAAACTGTTGTTATCTAATATTTCCTGATGATATTAAAATTAATTTAAAAAAAATAAATAAAAAAGGTTTAAATATTTTTTGCTTAAGTCAAAAATTTAGCAAACAAACAAACTGTCCTAAAGTAATCTATGCAGACAAAAGTGGAGATTTTTTTAAATATAATAATGGAAAAAAATATACATTAATTGCCATGGGTTTTTCAGCTTACGAAGTGTACGAGTTGATAAAAAAAAATATAAAATTTAAAGACTCAGATTTATTTGTAATAACAAATCCATCTTTTAAAAAAGCTGAAAAAATATTAAATAGTGCAAACAAAACAAGAAATGTGTATTTATTTGATGATAGTAGATCTGAAAATAAAAATTTAAACGAATTAGAGATTTTATTGAGAAAACAAAGTAAAAAAATTGCTATCAAAAAATTTTATCGTAAAGAGAATGTAGAATCATTATATCCAAATTCAGATAATTACCTTGCAGAATTTGATGTAAATAAGTCATAATACTGATAGATATAAAATAAAAAATTTTTGTATAAACTAAATTATCATGAACTTTAAAGAATTTGATTATGAATTTGATTTAAATGGTTATGTTGTTTTAAAAAATATTATTAGTAGAAAGAGAATTAATAAAATTAATAAAATAATTAAATCTTTAGAAGAAAAAGAAGAAACTGAACTTCCTTACAATGTTTTTTTTGGTAAAAAAAAAAATAAATCAGAAGCATACATATCTAATATTCTTGAAGCAGATCATGAATTTGAAAAAATAGCTACCATTTCAAAAGTTTTAAAAATAATAAAGCACTTAACCTCTAATTTTTTTAGACTAAACCACACTGTTGCAATGACAAAGTTTAAAAAAAACACTTATACTCATCTTCACATGGGAAACATACCAAATCATCCAAAAATATTTTACTTTGTAAAAGATGCAAAAATATTTTCAAATGTAACCAAAGTTTTATTCCCTATTTGTAATAATACAGAAAAAGATGGAGGTTTTGCAGTTATACCAGGATCACATAAAGCTAATTTCACAAGACCATATAATAACGAACCAAAAAATAATAAACTTCTCAAATATATAGATGCAAAGCCTGGAGATGCAATAGTCTTTACGGAGGCTTTAGCACATGGAAGCATGATTAATAAAACAAATAATATTAGAAGAGTTTTAAGTTATTGTTACTCTGTTGGTTATATGCCGGACTGGACAAAACTTAAACTTAAGCATTCTAAAGAATATTTAATAAAAGCACCAAAAAAAATTAAAAATTTAATTAAAACTTATAAGGAATAAAATGTTTAGAATATTTAAAAATCTTTTATTAAAAGATAAAAGAGGATTTCTTCAAAAAAATTTACTTACAGATATTCAAGAGAAAACAGGCTTTAAAGTTGTTGAGTCTTTTTTCTCTTACTTCTCAAAACCAAATGTAGTGAGGGGTATTTATATGCAGACCGGAAAAGGCATAGAGGCAAAGCTCTTAACTTTGATAGAAGGTAAATTAACTTGGATAATAGTTGATATGAGAAAAAATAGTAAGTCTTTTTTAAAAAATTATAAAATTAAATTAAAAAAATTTGAGACAGTTTATATTCCAGAAGGTTATGCTCATGGAGCTATTTCGCAAACCAAATCATTGCTGCATATATTTGCAAATAAAAAATATAACGATAAAAATTCTATAAATATAAACTGGACTGACCCTGACTTAAAAATTAGGTGGCCAATAAAAAAAAATATAAAAATTACAATTAGTAAATCTCATAATAATTATAAGTTTTTAAGAGAAAATAAATTCTTTAAATATATATAATTTTTTTAACAATCATGAAGAATCTTGCAAACCTTACAGTAATAGTGCCTTCCTATAACAGGCAAAATCTTGTTTTAGACACATTAAATTTTTGGTCAAAATTAAAATTAAATTTAAGCATACATTTAGTGGATGGAAGTGAAAAGCCTATAGAAAATTCAAAATTAAGCTATTTAAGTAATAATATTAAATACCATCATATAGATATTTTTTCAGAAATTAAAAGAGTTAAAAAAATTTTGCATTTAGTAAATACAAAATATTGTATGCTAGGTGCTGATGATGACTTATTATTACCAAATGCGTTATCAAAAAGTGTTCATTTTTTGGAAAAAAATTCTGACTTTTCAAGTTGTTATGGTCAGGTGTTAAACTTTAAAAATAATGATAATCAAAATCAATTTTATGAAAATAAACCTAACTTAAAAAACTTTGCATTACTGTCTGAAGATAAAAACAAAAGATTAAAAAAGAATGGATTAAAACCAGTTCATTTTTGTATTTTATCTGTAATGAGGACAAATATTTTTAAAATGCTTTTTGATATTAATAATTCTGAGCGAATCTCGTATTATGCAACTCTTGAATTAAGAGCAAATATGCTCGTACCATATTTTGGAAAATGTATAACAATCCCAGATTTAATTATGTTACGAAATAAAAATAGTACCCCAATTACAAATAGAAATAATTTAAACACATCTTTTTTTAGATTTCTATTTTATAATAATAAAAAAAAAGAATTAGAGTTGTTTATTTCTTCATTAGTAAAATTGCTAGATGAAGATAAAAAAAATGCAGAAAAAATTATCAAGAAAGCATTATTTTATCATCTAGTTTTTTATATTCAAAGATTTGTGGCAGTAAAAGTACCGAATATAATTTTCCTTAATATCAAATTTTTATACCTGTTAAAAAGAAAAAAAAAAGATAAAAGATCTGTTGCTTTGCAAGATCTCAAGGAGTTTTGTAATAAAAAAAAAATAAAATTAGATGAAGAAGATTTAAAAGTTGTAAAAGAAAAATTTAACCACATAAAAGTATAAAATAATAAATGAGAAAAATAAGATTGATACCAAGACTAGATATTAAGGGTGAGAATTTGATAAAAGGAATCCAGCTAGAAGGGTTAAGAGTTATTGGTGATCCAAATAAATTTGCAAAAAAATATTACGATCTTGGTGCAGATGAAATACTTTATATGGATGCAGTAGCCAGTTTATATGGAAGAAATAATTTAGGAACTTTAATAAAAAAAACTACTAAAGATGTTTTTATACCAATTACAGTTGGCGGTGGCATTAGAAGTGTAAAAGATGCTTATGACATTTTTATTAGTGGTGCAGATAAAATAGCATTAAATACGGCTGCTGTTAAGGACCCTCAACTAATATCTGATTTAGTTAAAAAGTTTGGATCACAAAGTATTGTAATCTCTATAGAAGCAAAAAAAATTTCCACTAATGATTGGGAAGTTTTTACAGAATGTGGAAGAGAGAAAACAGGTATTAAGGTAATTGATTGGGTTAAAAGATGTGTCGGATTGGGGGCAGGAGAAATACTATTAACATCTATAGATAAGGAAGGGATGCTCAATGGTTATGATATAGATTTAATAAAGGTTGTTTCAAACGAAATTGAAATACCATTAATAGCAAGTGGTGGTATGAGTAAAGCCAATGATATTTTAGGTGCAGTTATAGAGGGTGGTGCAGATGCAATTTCAATGGCAAGTGTACTTCATTATAACAAGGTAAGTTTAAAAGAAATAAGAAAGACAGCCCTAGAGAATAATATTGATGTAAGAGAGTTTAATAGTGAATAAAAAAATTTGTATAATTGATTATGGAATTGGTAATTTACTTAGCATTGAAAGAGCAATAGAAAAACTAGGTTATCAAGCTATTGTTACACATGATAAAAACATTATTTTAGATTGTTCTCATATAATTTTACCAGGAGTGGGAGCTTTTGGAAAAGCGATGGAGTCAATAAAGGAATTAAAATTAGATAAAATTCTAATAGAGTGTGCTGAAAATAATAAATTTATATTAGGAATATGTTTAGGAATGCAATTATTATGTAGTGAAAGTCAAGAATTTCAACTCAATAAGGGGTTAGATTTAATTCCTGGAAAAGTGGTACCACTAAAAAAAATAGTTGATAAAAAGAAAATAAAAATTCCAAATATAGGATGGCTCAATATTAAAAAAGATATTAATAGAAAAGATAACAAAATAGATGACCAAATAAGTCAAAATGAATCATTTTATTTTATACATTCATTTGTAGCCGTAACTGATAAAAAATTTCAAATATCTAATTCTTTTTATTGTGGAACTGAGTTTCAGGCAATTATCAATAAAGGGAACATATATGGTGTTCAGTTTCATCCAGAAAAAAGTGGTAAGCCTGGATTAAAATTAATAAATAATTTTATACATTTATATTAAATTAAAATATTATCTAAATAGTTTTTATGAAAGAAAGAAAAAAAATAGCTTTACTAGGTGGTAATGGACAAATTTCCAAATCTATTATTGAAGATTTAAAAAAAAATTTTCTTATCGATGTATATTCTAGAAAAAGAATGATTGTAAAAAGTGATTTAGTTCAATGTTATAATTTTAAAAATTTTCCAAAGAATAAAAATATTGTAGCGATTATAAATTGTGCTGGACCAGGTGATCCAGAAAATCACAAAATAAATAAAAATATTTTTAAGAATTTTAATAATATCGACAATAAGGTTATTAACTTAATTAAACAAAATAGATCTATTAAATATATTAATATTTCTACTGCAGCTGTTGTAAATATAAAGTTTTCTAACAAAATAGAAAAAGCAAGAAATAATTATTTAAGAGCAAAACTGCATATAGAAAATAAACATAGGAAAATGAAAAAATTTAAAATTTATGATTTAAGAGTAATAGGTTTTTTTAGTAGACACCTTAATATTGATTATGGTTTTTTTTTAAGTAAGGTTTTTTATTCAATCAAGAATAATAAAAAAATAAAAGTTGATAGTTATAATAATATTAGAGATTATATAGGTGGGTTTGATCTGGCTAATTTTATTATTAAATTAATTAATAGTAATTTTTCCAACAAAAGCTTCAACCTCATGAGTAAAAAAACCACAACTAAGTTTGAAATTTTGAATTATTTTAAAAGAAATTATAATCTTAATTATGAGGTTGATCAAAAACTCAATTCTGCTAAGAATAATTCATTGAAAATAACAAAAACAATATTTACTAGTAGTAATTTTTTTAGACCCAAATATTCTTCTTTTAACTTGATTAAAAAAGAAGCAAAAAAAATGTTGCAATAGATTTAGATGATTATGAAAAATGAGATAGATAAAGTTTTTTTAGATACATCGGATATTGAAATTTCTAAAATTTTTTTAAAAAAATGTTTTCCTAATAAAATTAAAAAAGTTTTACTTATAACTCCTCCAGATGGCACAGAAGATTTATTCCAATATGAAACAGCAAAAAGAAAAAGATATCCTAACTATCCCGCATATGGATTGGGTTTATTGGCATCTCATTTAAGAAATATTAATATTGAAGTCGATATGCTTAATTTAAATCATGAAATTTTAAAAGGTGTAGATTTAATTGAAAAAGAAAATTTTGATTTTAAAAAAATTTGGAATGACGTATTAAAAAAAAGAATTGATGAATTTAAACCTGATTTAGCATGTGTTACATGCATGTTTACTATGACACACAACTCCATGAAGAGTATATGTGCTGATCTTAAAAATAAGAATATCCCAGTAGCAATTGGTGGTGTTCATGTTACAAATGATATCGATAATGTTTTGGCAAGTACACCGGACGCGAGTTTTGCCTTTGTTAGAGAAGCTGACATCGCTATTAAAATTTTTTGTAATGTAGTTAATGATTCCTTAAATTTAAAAGATCTTAAACAAGTTTATTTTAATACGGAAAATGAGGTAATTAAATTCCCAGGTACAGCTTTGCCAGAGCACAAGGATTTAGATGTTGTACCTGCATATGATATTATGAATACATCAGAGCTTTCCAATTATGGAACAATGGGAAATTTTTATGGATTTAAACCAGCAGGTACTAAATTTTCAACATGCCTTTCAAATAGAGGCTGTAGAGCACAATGTTCCTTTTGCTCGGTAAGAAATTTTAATGGAATCGGTGTAAGGCAGAGATCTGTAAGCTCAGTTATTGAAGAGATTGAGATGCTGTACCATGAGCAGGGTATTAGGCATCTTGTTTGGTTAGATGATGACTTATTGAAAGATCATAAAAGAGCAATGGATCTGTGGAATGGTTTAACTAAAAAAAATTTAGATTTAACTTGGGATGCAACAAATGGTTTAATTGCATCTTCATGCTCTGAAGAAATGGTTAAGGCAATGGCAGCAAGTGGTTGTATAGCAATATCAATAGGTATGGAAAGTGGAAATGCAGAAATTCTTAAACAAGTAAAAAAACCTGGAACTATAAAAACTTTTTTAAAAGCAGCAGAAGCTTTTAAGACAGTACCAGAAATTCATGCAAGAGTTTTTTTGATGATTGGTTTTCCAAATGAAACTTTAGATATGATTTATGATACAATTAAAGTTGCCAAAGAGATGAATATGGATTGGTTTTCAACAACAGTTTTACAGCCTTTACCAAATACCCCCATTTACGATTCAATGGTGGCCCAAGGTTTAATAGAAAAAAAAACTGGAGATAAAGAGGTAAGATTTAATGCCGGTGGCTATGGTAAACAAACAGAAATTGATACAGGAGCAAGACATGCATCTTTAGATTTTAAATCTGCCTTCAGTCAAATAAAGCTTAATGAAAAACCTAATCCTAGTGAATTAAACGATATTTGGTTTTATATGAATTATCATTTAAATTTTCAGAAACTATTCTTTGAAACTAGTGAAATGAAAATTAAGCAACAACTAATGAACCTAACAGCTTTAGGGGACATCATATCTCCAGAACATGCTTTTGCATTGTATTTTAGAGTAATTTTAGAAAATAAATTGAATAAAGAAATAGACCCAATTCTTTTAAATAGATTAAAAAATATTTTATCTAACTCTTCATACTGGAAAGATAGATTTACTTCTTTTGGTTTAAGAGTCGATGATTTAGAAAAAAAATCTTTTCTTGATCAAATGGATAATAATAAGGCACTTTATAATTCCAAAAAGTATGCAGGTGAAGCCATGTCTAAAAGTCTGTAATACGTTAAATTAAATACTATAATGGAATTATGAAATCGAATATTCAGAAAATTTTTAATATAAAAGCTAAAAATCCGGTTTATTTTATTGCAGAAATTGGTGTAAATCATAATGGGAATATAAAACTTGCAAAAAAAATGATTGATGCTGCAAAGAATTCAGGCGCCAATGCAGTTAAATTTCAAACATTTAAAGCAGAAACTTTAGTTACACCGAATACTAAAAAAGTTGAATACCAAAAAAATACAACCCCATCTAAAGTATCACATTTTGATATGATAAAATCACTAGAATTGAATGAAGAAAAACATAAAGTTTTAAAAAAATATTGTAAAATAAAAAAAATTGATTTTTTATCAACACCATACGATTTAAAATCTGCTAAATTTTTATCAAAAATTGGCTGCAAACAATTTAAGACCGCATCAGCAGATATTGTAGATTTAGAGCTGCATACATATTTAGCTAAATCAAAAAAATCAGTAATTATTTCAACTGGTATGTCATCATTAAGTGAAATTGAAGAATGCATTAAAATATACAAAAGATATAAAAATAAAAATATTATATTACTTCATTGTGTTTCTAACTATCCCTGTTCATTTAAATCATTAAACATGAGAGCCCTAAATGTAATGCAAGAAAAATTTAGTTGTGCGACTGGATACTCAGACCATAGTGTAGGTCATGAAGCGTCTATTCTGAGCGTAGCCTTAGGAGCGAGAGTTATAGAAAAACATTTTACTATCAATAAAAAACTTTCTGGACCAGACCATAAAGCTTCAGCATTACCTGGAGAATTTAAAAAAATGGTAAATGAAATTAGAAAAGCAGAAATAATAATTGGTAAAGAAATTAAAAAATGTCAAAAAGAAGAAATGCAAATGTCAAAAATTTCAAGAAAAAGCTTAACACTTAACGTTTCTGTGAAAAAAAATGAGGTTCTTAAAATAGATCACTTATGCTTAAAGAGACCAGGTACAGGACTTTTTTATAAGTATATTAAGGATATATTAGGCAAAAAATTAAAAAAGAATTTAAAAAAAAACCATCAAATTAAATTTACTGACTTGAGGAGTAGATAAATGACTATATACGTCTCAACAGGAGGCTACAAAAATTCAAAAGCTGAAGAAATATCAAAAAGTTTACTACAAGACGGAATTGATTCAATTGAACTTTCTGGAACAATTTATCATCCAGAAATTATTTCTAACCTATGTTTATTGAAAAAAAAAATTAATTTTCAAATACATAACTACTTTCCACCACCAAAAAAAGCTTTTGTATTAAATTTAGCATCTGAAGATAGTGTAATTTCAAAAATGACAATAGAACATATTGAAAAAGCTATTGAATGTTGTCAAAAATTAAATTCAAAATACTACAGTTTTCATGCAGGTTTTTTGTGTGATATTAAGATTAATGAACTG
>MDTF01017493.1_pt1 | contig 11675 bp, 10 predicted proteins | sample 811191 | NCBI WGS metagenome assembly MDTF01 (sample SAMN05326649, study PRJNA326480) | marine metagenome | isolation source: seawater | place: Southern Ocean | collected 2011
TCATCCCTAAATCTGTGCCAGCATGAGGCTCGGTCAAGCACATTGTTCCGGACCAGATACCTTCGTACATCTTAGGCAGGTAACGCTTTTTCAGCTCTTCACTCGCGTGATGACTAAGGGTGAGAGTCGCCCCAGTGGTAAGAATCGTGTAGAGCGCGAATGAGGAATTAGCGCCAAACATCATCTCTTCAATAATTGCCGAAAGAAGCTTCGGCATTCCTTGGCCACCGTAGTTGACGTCTCCGGTCAGCCCGGACCATCCCCCTTCAGCGTAGGCTTTATAAGCCTGCTTAAACCCTTCGGGCGTGGATACCGCTCCGTTTTCTAATTTGCAGCCAATTTGGTCGCCTGTTTGATTAATTGGCGAAAGCAGTCCCTCAGCAATTTTTCCTGCCTCGTCAACAATGGCATTAATCAGGTCTTCTGAGACCTCTGCGGTGTCTGGCATGCTTGCAAACAACGATTCCGCTTGGAACACATCTGTTAGCAAAAACCGCATGTCCGCAAGCGGAGCTCTGTAAGTGGCCATGATCAAATCCTCGTTAAACTTTTAGGCGACTGCAGATTATAGGTGAAGCGGTTATAAACAGGTACTGTGTCGGCTGTTAACTTAGTCAACTTGCTGTCACTGACTATACTCAGCTAAACCCGGAGTTTGGGCGCCAAAAAGCTCTAAAAAGCACCCATCAAATAGACGCTGAATTATGCTATCTGGAAAGACAAGAACACTCAGAGAGTGGTCTCAAAAAATAGCGTATGAGACCAATGCCCTTGCCATAAGGGCACTGCACATACTGACACCTTACGACTGCGTCCTCTGCGGAGGGAATTCCAGCGGCGGCGGCAACCTCTGCTCTATATGCAGTAAAGACCTTCCACTTATAAGACAACCTTGCCAGTACTGCGGCGTGGAAACAGCTCAATCGGCTGATCAGCTACTTTGCGGGCCGTGCATACTTAAAAAGCCCGTCTTTAACCGCTGTGTCGCGGTCATGTCTTACGCAAGTCCGGCCGACCAACTGATTAGCCAGTTTAAGTTCAATGCTAACTTTGCCGCAGGCCTGGCACTCGGAGAGATTCTTGCACTGGGATTTAAAAGCCACTGCGACTTCCATGGCTACCCTGATGCCATAATACCTATCCCGCTACATCAACTACGCCTGAAAAAACGCGGTTTCAATCAAGCCCTTGAAATAGCTAAGCAACTGTCATCTTCGACCGGCGTCCCAGTTTTTAACAACACACTGACGCGGATAAAGAACACCGTGCCCCAAACAGAAATAAAGCGTGCTGGCTTACGCAGATCTAACCTTAAAAAAGCATTCACTTGTATCGATTTACTCAGTCACAGCAATGCCAAAAATATAGCATTGGTGGATGACGTTGTTACAACAGGCGCAACTTTGAACGAAGCTGCACGTGCACTGTTTATCGGTGGAGCAGAGAGAGTCGATTGTTTTTGTATTGCCAGAGCAAACCGATAATTCAATTAGTTGGCGGGCATGGAAAACTGCGTTATTGAAGTGTTATTTCTAACAGGATTGTTTATTGCCAAATAAAGTATCATCACTTGCTGAGCACTTCATTACTAGGGGTCTTAACTAGAATTGATACTTAATTGAACCATAGGCAACTCGGCCGTTTTGGTCCAAGATGCGAGTAGTGGCATTTAGTATTTGAGCGCTTTCTTCATTAAAAATATTGCGGATACCGAATGAAATTATTGCTCGGTCATTGTCGCCGGTGTTGACACTATAGCCATACTGGAAATCAACAGTGGTGATGTTGTCAACCAGCTCGTTAATTTCGTTTATATCAAGTTCGCTGATATCTTTCAAAGAGTCGAAATAGTTAGTTATCGCTTTTGCTCTATGGTTCCCGAACTCCCAGCTCAACATCAAGTTGCTCTGCAATTCGGGGCTCACCATGCGTTCACTTACGCTCGCGATTTCTGAGTCAGCCAACTCAAGCAAGATGCTGTTATTCTCAAACTCATCAACATACGTAGTTGTAGAACTCAGCGTAAATTGACCGAACCGGCTCGTCTCCCAGACGTAAGAAGCACCGATATCAAAACCATTAGTTTCAACATTCGACCCAAGGAGTGGATTATCAAGACTGAATTCGTTAATTGCTGAATCTTCAATATACAGTTGCGGCTGGCTTGACCAATGCTTGCCATCTGAAGATGACGCGGCTGGACTATCCTCAACTCTTTGGCGCCACGCATCTGCCCTTAGGCTCAACCCCTCGAACGGGGCGATCTGAAGCCCTAGATTAAAATTAAGCGCCTCTTGTACTAAACCGTTCTGGAAGTCTTTTGCCTCAACAGCGCGGCCAACACTAACATTCGGTTCAATATCTCCTAATAAAGCGCTTCGACCAAGGCTAAAGCTGGCAACTGGGCCATTTTGCCCTGGCAAAATAGTCAAAGAATCCTGCGCACTCGCGGCAACAGCAAACCCTAACACTGCTACCAAGGTAGTGAGCGCGGGAATAAGTGCAATTGTCAGTGCTTTTAATGTCATTAGCTTGTGCTAACCCTCAGCTTTCTTGCTATTAAGTGTAGGCTACTAGGAATTTTCTACTCACTGATAATAGCAGATTGATAACTAAACTTGTATGGATTTTGCGGAACCAGGTCACAAATTAAGGTCAACTAATCGCTACTTTTACTTACCACCAAAAGCTGTCGCGATAAGCAGGGAAATCTATTTCCTTTATTTATCAGATGCTTGAATTTTTATTTGGAGCGCCACAGACAGAATCGACCATAGTCGCCCCATTCGCAACGATAGGTTGATCTTAAAGTTTTTTAAGGCCAGGCGAGGATGGTAAACAGCGAATTAAGTCCGAAATATTAGAGGTAAACGCACCAAGCTCCAACTCCGAGCAAAACTCCAACATAGGCACAAGGACAAAAAGACGCTGCGCCGCCCGCGGATGGGGTAATGTTAGCCGATCGTTAGCAACAACCGACGCACCTAAACTAATTAGGTCCAAATCTAGTGGCCGAGGCCCGTTGGGCTCAGGCCCGCGCTGACGGCCAAAAAGGTCCTCTATTTTGTGAAGTCTATCAAGCAAATCATAAGGAGAGCCCGAGTCTGGAACAGCTAACTTCGCCACCGCATTAACAAAATCCTCGGTACCCGGCTCGCAATTTACCGGATCGGAAATATAAAGACTCGACAGCTGAACTGGTTCAGTGGAAATTGCCTGCAAATATGGCACCGCTGCCAGCAAGGTTTGCTGCTCGTTGCCTGCAAAAGAAGGTTGATTTGACCCTAGGCTGACAAACGCTGTGGCTGAAGCCTTCGCTGTCTGCGTAACTCTAACGTGACTTATGGTACTGGCCTGATAGCTCATGAACCGAGTCAACAAAAACACTGACATGGTCTGGATTCACTTGCGGCGTAATCCCATGTCCAAGATTAAACACATGGCCTGGGCCTGAACCATAGCTGGCAAGAATCTGATCCACTTCTTTGCGGATTGCCGCTGGAGAGGCATACAACATAGTCGGATCCATATTTCCTTGCAGAGCCACAGCGCCCCCAGCGCGACGTTTCGCTTCTGCTATATCGATAGTCCAATCAAGTCCAACACCGTCAGCACCAGACGCGACAATAGGCTCAAGCCATTGTCCGCCGTTTTTAGTGAAGACAATGCTAGGCACCCTTCGACCTTCGCGCTCTTTGGTAAGGTTAGCGATAATTTTTTTCATGTAAGCTAACGAGAATTCAAGGTAGCAAGAAGGAGTTAGGATGCCGCCCCAAGTATCAAATATCTGTACCACTTGCGCGCCAGCATCAATTTGAGCATTCAGGTAGTCGGTGACAGCGTCTGCAAGCTTATCCAAAAGTAAGTGCATTGCCTCGGGATTGTCATACATAAACTGCTTAGCTAGGCGGAAATCTTTACTACCACCCCCCTCGATCATATAGGTGGCCAGCGTCCAAGGACTGCCTGAAAAACCAATAAGGGGTACGGCGCCATTCAGCTCTTTACGAATGACGCTGACAGCGTTCATGACATATTCAAGCTCTGCGGCAATGTTCACCTCTGGCAGGTTCTCAACATCCGCAGCTGTGCGGATTACCTTTCTAAATTTTGGCCCTTCGCCTTCTTCAAAATATAGCCCTTGGCCAAAGGCATCAGGAATAGTCAGAATATCTGAAAACAAAATAGCCGCGTCAAAATCATAGCGCCGCAATGGCTGCATAGTGACTTCGCAAGCAAGCTCAGCGTTTTTACAAAGATCGAGGAAACTGCCGGCCTGCTTTCTTGTGGCACGATACTCAGGCAAGTAGCGACCAGCCTGGCGCATCATCCATACTGGGGTTACATCAACGGGTTCGCGCATCAGCGCCTTAAGGAAACGATCATTTTTCAAGCTCACGCAGACTTATCCTTTGTTTGAGTTAGCCACCGCTGGAGTCGCCAATATAAAATAAGGTGTAATTTTACACGAGCAGCTCATAAGCTCAAAGGCTGGCACGCCAACTTTGACAGATCTTATGAGCTTTTTGGGTTGCTATTGCAGTTTTTGGATGTCTGACTGAATACCCCTGAAACTCCGTACCCAGGGGCCAGAAGCCTTAGCGGAATCGGGCAGCGCCGAGAGAAATACGGCGGCTGCCTCCTTATCAGAGAAATTCCCTGCAATCACTACATACCACGGCTTGCCATTGAGGCGCGTCTCAAAATATCCGGCAGCGGTGCTCAGTTGCGCTGTCCTCACAAAGGCTTGAATGTTTGCCTCAGAAGAAGCTCCAACAATCTGTACAGTGTAGTTAGTAGCAGGATAAGACAGAAGGTTGCGCTCAAAACTGCTTAGCTCAGAATTATTTGAAACCTCTGCAACCGACTCAGAAGTTCTGACGACAGATCCGGCAAGGTCATCTCTACCCGGCGCAGCCAGCTCTAAAGGCTCTGACACAAGCTCAGGCTTAGCTACAATTACCACCACCGCAGACGCCACTTCCACGCTGAGCTCTGCCGCATCGCTGATTATCGGTGAAGGTTCTGAAGCATCCAGCATAGACGCCGTGGCAGTCTTAATCTCAGCTGGGTTTAAATCAGCAGAGGCTCTTGGCCGCTGCGCTATAGTTGACAGTGAAACTTCGTCAGCAGAAGGGCCTTGAGGAATTGCAGCTGGCATGGAAACCGGGATCGAAGCGGAAGCAGGAACGGGAACAGAAATTCGTGCAACAGCAGAATCAACCTCCTGATCAGTTCGCAGAAAAACAAACGCTGTAACGAACACCACCAGCAAGATAGACGCGGCAGCAAAATAGGGTCCTGAAGTTGAGGCCTCCTCTAGAGTTAAGTCAACAAGATCCGCCTCTCGCGCTGCGGAGAACTCCGCCAGCTCAGCACCGGTGTAATCAGTATTCTGGGCCACCACGTCCGCGCCAAATTGAGCTTCTAAGGCACTAAGTTGCACGCCTGCTGCCTCGACTTCCGCTGGCACTTCCACATCCCCGGCGACATCCACTCCAAATTCTTGCGCCAATGCTTCATGAGCTAAGCTATTAATCGTCCCAGGCATTCCGTTAGATAAATTGTGAATAGCCCCTAAAACACTTCCTTCCAAGGGCAGAAGCTTGGTGTAACCTGCACCTTTCAGCTTAAAACGAATATAGTCGAGCGTTGCCTTACTGCCAAAACCGCCTAAATCAAATTCAGCAAGGATTGCCAACTGCTCATGCTCTAATGTGATTTCAAGCACCTTACTCAGTTGGCTTTCACCAAACAAAATCACGTGCATGCTATCAGCAGCGGCGTCCTTCTTCAGCGCCACAAGGTATTTTAATACTTCGCCACCAAGATCATGGGCATCATCGACCTGAATTAGCAACGACCTCGCATCCATTTGCAGTTGTCCCGCTAGGTGAGATACCGCATGAGCCTTATCTTCAATACTTTCGAACTCTCCAGGCAATTGCAGAGCCCCAACCAACTGATCCATAAACTGATCGGAGCTCATAAATGACGTAGCCGCAATATTGACCACTACAGCTTCTTCACCAAACCTTTGGGTAATCGCGGCTAGCAAACTTGATTTGCCGCTCCCCAGACATCCTGAAACAGAAATCAAGGACTCGCTATACATAGCCCTTTCAACGATCTGATCACGAATTTCCCTGCGATTACCGCCCTCAAAAAATTCTCGACTTATCGCACTCGCATCAAAAGGGTCGAAACTTAATTTCAATTCTTGAACGTAAGACTTCATCACTTACCTACACAGGTTCTCGCCTGCAGTTAACGTTTGCTTTAGCAGCGTAACTTCAACATCGGCTTCAATATAAGCTTGGCCAACAGCCTTTAGCAGAATAAATCGAATCTTTCCTAACTCCGCTTTTTTATCCGATGACATTAAATCCATGAACTGCTCTACCGTTATATCGGCAGGAGGGACCACCTGCATACTAAAATTTTCTTCTAATACGCTGCGTATATTTAGGGCATCCGCCGCGCTCAACAAGCCCATCCGTCTCGAAAGGTCTGCCGCCATTACCATACCTATCACCACAGCCTCCCCATGCAAAAGCACACCGTAGCCACTAGCAGTTTCTATGGCGTGACCAAAAGTATGCCCGAAATTAAGAAGCGCTCTTACACCGCCCTCTCTTTCGTCAGCGGCTACTATTTCTGCTTTCGACTCACAGGAAATTTTTATCGCTTTCGCAATAAGTTCGGAGTCCAAAGTTAATAGACCCTCGCTATTGTTTGCCATCCATTTGAAAAAATCGGGACGATTAATTAATCCATATTTAATCACCTCAGCTAAACCCGCTTTGACCTCTCTTATTGGCAAGGTTTTGAGAAAATCAGTACAGATAACAACACATTGGGGCTGATAAAACGCGCCTACCATATTCTTTCCCAGCGGGTGATTAACTCCTGTTTTACCGCCTACTGATGAGTCTACCTGAGCCAGCAAAGTCGTTGGTACCTGCACAAAATTCACACCACGTTGATAAGTAGCCGCAGCGAAACCTGTAATATCGCCGACCACACCACCACCAAGAGCTAGCAAGGTTGTCTTGCGATCGCACTTAGCCGCCATTAGCTGATCATAAATATAACTTATGGCATCGAGGTTTTTGTACTGTTCTCCATCGGGTAAAACAATTTCCAATACATCTCGATCATGCAGCAGCAACCTAACCTGATCTAAATACAGCCGCGCGATTACATCATTGGTGATGACTACAACCTTCCCGACACCTAAATATTTTGAAACTTCTTCGGACTGTGACATCAGCGTATTCACTATCATTATTGGATAGCTTCTATCTGCTAATTCTACTGTTATGGTTTCCATCGCTTGTTCCATCTGTTAATCGTGCTTCCTTTCAGAGTCAGGGTTATTGAGCTGAAAAAGGATTTCGTTACTAACCGCTTTGGGGTTACGGCGATTGGTGTCGATAATAAGATCAGCGGCCTCTCTGTAGAGAGGTTCTCTCAACTGCATGAGCTCCTTAATTCTTTTCTCTGGGTCCGGGGTTTGTAATAAAGGCCTATTTTTATCGCGACTAGTTCTTTCAAATTGTTGCTTAATCGAGGCGCGCAGGTATACCACTGTGCCTCTCGAGGATAGCCAGCGCCTATTTTCGGGTGCCAGAATAGCCCCACCGCCGGTCGCTAAAACTATTTTCTTTCTCTGGGTCAGTATTTCGATCATTTTAGACTCTCTGATTCGAAATCCTACCTCACCCTCAACATCAAAAATCCATGGAATATCGGCACCGGTGGAAGCTTCGATCTCTCTGTCTGAATCGAAGAAATCCATTCCCAGCTCTTCACTTAACACTCTGCCAATGGTGGTTTTTCCAACACCCATAGGACCAATTAGAAATATATTGTGTAACGGCTTCATGAGGCGAATACAGTCTCTAAGTTTTAGTGAGCGGGACGCATGGCGCGCTTATGCCGTGCTCAGGCAGCAGTCTCTTTGCAGCATTCTAACAGACACCAATTGCAAAACGAAAACGGGCGGAGTTGATAATCAGCTCCGCCCGCATCCAAACATAGAATAGTGATGATGAAATTATCTAATAGTAATATCGGCAATAATCTTAGGCGTTATAAAAATCAAGAGCTCGGTGCGCCTAGTTGCTCGGGCCGTCCGCTTAAAGGCTCTCCCAATATAGGGGAGATCTCCGAGAAAAGGCGTTTTTGTTTCCGTGATGGTATTTTCTTCTCTAAATACACCACCCAGCACAATAGTTTCTCCGTTATTCACTAAGGCACTTGTTCGCACCTGATTGGTGTTAATCGCAGGAATTGAACCAGTGCCCGCTGCAACGGAATCTTGGCGGATATCTAGCTGCATATTGATGCGGCCGTCCGGTGTGATTTGCGGAGTGACTTCCAAAGAAAGCACCGCATCTTCAAATTCAGTTGTTGAGCCACCAGCCGTCCCACCCGCCTGGGATTGGAATGGAATTCGAACGCCTGACTGAATAAACGCTGTCACTTTATCTTGCGTGGTAACTTTTGGCCGAGCAATAACTTCACCGTTGCCACTGCTTTCCAAGGCTGACAACTCCAGCTCAATCAGACCATTTGCACCAGTAAAACCAATTGAAAAAGAGGATGCACCAGGGTCCTCCACTCCCAAGTCAACAGCGAGTGCATCTGGAAAACTAATCGCGCCCACCGGAATGGGCACACTACCTATAGCCTGGGCGATAAGCGAGTTGATTAGACTGGGATCTGTACCATCTTGAAGCGCACCTATTCTCGCTGCTTCACCGGCGTTAAGCGCCTTTTGGATAGCCGATTGTCTGTCGATTTCGTTACTTACCACTTCTCCAGTTGTCGCTTGGGAACCACCATAGCGAATATTATCACCGGTTTGCGCAATCCCCCCCCCGCCCCATTTAATGCCGAGATCTCGACCAAAATCTGTAGAGACGTTTACGATCCTCGCCTCAATAAGCACCTGACGAACAGCAACATCTAAGCGCGCCAGCATTGCTCTAACTTCTTGGAGTTTTTCTTCTATATCCCTGACAATAATAATATTGGTTCGAGGATCGACTGACGCCGTACCCCGAGCTGAGAGAATACCACCTCCCCCGGCAACCATCGGCGTGTCGCCATCTCCTGGCAAGCCTCCGGCAGCTGCGCCCGCGCCCGCGCCGGTAAGAAGTACGAGAATTTCCTGCGCGTCGGCATAATTAACCTGAACGAATTCCGTGAACATTGGCGCCAGAGCCTGTGCTTGTTGTGACGCCTCCAACTCTAATTGGTCCTGAGCCGCAATTTCATCTACCGGTGCCACATACAAAACATTTCCTTGCAAACGGCTACCAAGATTTCTAGACTTAAGCACTAGCTCTAACGCTTGATCCCACGGTACGTTGTCCATCTGAATGGTTATATTCCCGGAAACAGCATCACTGGCGATGAGGTTAAACTCATAGTAATCCGCAAGAATCTGCAAAACTGAGCGCACAGGAATGTCCTGAAACGAAAGGCCTCCGACTTCACCGGTATAGCCGGCAGTTTCAGAATCTGCGGAAACATCGATTGGCGGTGGCCGCACGCTCACTGTATAAACATTACCACTTTGAAAAGCTACGTATTCATAGGTACCGTCGACATCAATCACGACCGTCGCGCGACCTGTTTGCCCTAACACATCAACTGTACTGACATTAGTGGCAAAATCGCTCACGTCAAAACGTCGGTTTAAATCCTCTGGCACCTGGGTGTTGGCAAATTCAACATAAACTCTGGCGCCGACCTGTTCAACACTGCCGATCACCTGATCACTAGACAGCTCGATAACAACCTGGCCTTCATCTTCTTCACCGCGTCTGAAATTTACGTCAACAATTTCATTTTGGCGACCGCTGCCGATACCGGAAAATACTTCCCCGACTGCCGCAACACCGCCGCCGCTGCGACTATCATTACCAACCTGAATGGTCAGCACGTTACCTGTCAAATTTGACTCATAACTAACCAATTGATCCATGTTCACGACGAGCCGAGTTCGGCTACCGTCATCGAGCACCATGACGCTTTGAGCATTATTTGAATCAATGTTAAATCGCTGCTGGGCCAAACCGCTCGAAACACCATTCAAATCAATAGAAATTCGAGCAGGATTATCAAGCACAAAACTAGACGGCTCAGGAGGAGCCGAGTCGAACGTTAGCTGGATCTCAATGCTGTCTCCCGGTAAATTCGCGAATCCGATACTGTCCAGCGTTATGGACTGTTGGGCATAGCTAGCAAATGACACGCTACCCATCAGTACGATAAGCATTATCCACTTAAGCACTGCTGCGCTGACAGTTATTGTTAGCTTTTCTAGTTTGGTTTCAATCATTTTTAAAATACCCATTGCCTTAACTTACTCAACCTATTGCAAAGTCAGCGTTTGTGGTCTTTGAACCCAGCCGCCATTGCCGCTTGGCACAATTTCTCTAATACTCGTTTGAGTTTCATTAATAGCTTCAACGCGGCCGTAGTTTTGCCCCAGATAACTTCCTACTCTTACTCGATGTATTTCACCGAAGCCATCTTCAACTAGGGCTTCGTAAGTCTGTTGCCTAAACAACATCCCTACCATCTTTAATTCGCTTAACGACTGGTTTTCCAAGAACTCCTGCTGCCTATCAAAATCAGGCTGCACGTTTAAGGTAAGCTCTTGGGAAATACCGTCACTGATTATCAACGGCTTATCAAATGGGCTACGTTGAGAAGCCGCACTATAAATAAATCCTTCGTAAGGGACAAAAACTGGCACTGGCTCAACTCGCGCCGCCGGCCGCCCCTTCACTTCATCGACGAAAACTTGCAAGTCAGAGAGGTTATCCTGACGCCCACAAGCGGTTAGCAATGTTGTCAGAAAAAGACTCTGTATAACTCTAATTTTTTGAATAGATAAAATCATTACAGCTCGGCTTCCAAGTCCCTATATCGATACGTTTTTGCAACGATACTCATGTCTAAATAGCTATCGGTTCTGGCCTTAATCGTAAAATCATGCAGAGTCACAATCCGGTCGAGGCTCGCTAGGCCACTTACGAAAGTACCAAAATCATGGTAGTCGCCAATTACATCGATATCGATTGGTAGTTCAATATAAAATTCCTGGAAAACCTCTGGCTCGAGCACAATATTAAAAATGTCAAGGCCGCTGCCTTCCCCAGTGTCAGTCACATCATCTACTAGACCTGGCACCTCTGTTGCCGATGGCAACTGCTGGAGTAATTCGGTGAAAGACTCTTCCATCTCAAAAGTTTGAGCCCGATATTCTTCTAAGTTAGACGCCAAAATCGCTTTCTCCTCGAACTCCGCGCTGATTGTAATTTCTTCAGCGGCTGCAGCTGCCAGTTCAGATTGAAGGTTTTGTATATGAAGGAAGTATCCCGCTGTCAGGCAGCCAGAGACCAATACGGTAACAATAATTGCTTTAACTGGCGCCGGCCAGGCTCCCATGGTGTCCAGATCTTGCAGATCGCTCCAATCAAAATTCTGGAGGTCGGTAACTAATGTTTCAATAAAAGACATGGGCGTTTTCAAACCTCTTTCTGCTGGTCAGGCAGGTCCAGTGTCACGGTCAATGAAAAGCTAAACTCCTCTTTTAGCGAATTAGCAAAAGCATCTGCCGCAGTAATATCACTTAAATCAGGATCTCGAAACCA
>MDTF01012392.1_pt1 | contig 11672 bp, 11 predicted proteins | sample 811191 | NCBI WGS metagenome assembly MDTF01 (sample SAMN05326649, study PRJNA326480) | marine metagenome | isolation source: seawater | place: Southern Ocean | collected 2011
AAGTTTGACAAATAAACCGGGCGTTTATTACGAAAATCAATATAATAGGAGTGCTCCCAAACGTCACAGCCTAAGAGCGCTTTTTGGCCGAAGCAAAGAGGGTTCACACCATTTTCAGTTTTGGTGACCGCTAAGGAGCCGTCCGCGTTTTTAACCAACCAGCACCAGCCGGAACCAAATTGGCCCGCACCTGCTGCAGAAAATGCGGCTTTAAATTCTGCTACTGAACCGAAATTCTCATCTAAAGCCACTTCTAAAGCACCAGGCATTTTACTTTCGCCGGGACCCATCATCTCCCAAAATTGGTTGTGGTTCCATAATTGGCTAATATTGTTAAAGATGCCGCTTTGAGCAACTGAAGAGGCATCGTATGATCCAACGATAATTTCTTCAAGCGATTTTCCATCCCAATCAGTGCCTAAAATTGCGGCATTTCCATTTGTTACATAGGCGTTGTGATGCAAATCATGGTGGAACTCCATAGTTTCTGCAGACATGCCTTTTGAAGTTAATGCATCATGAGCATATGGTAGACTTGGTAATGTGAAAGCCATAAGAGCGATCCTTTCAGCGTTAAATAAAGTGTAACTTTGTTCTTCATACGAGGTTACGCCAAAGAACAAAATGGTCTTTAGAGATGTTATGAAAAAAATAAAACTATATCTAGCTAGAAAACTTCTGATTTAGGCGCAGCAGCCTTGGAGAATAACGCAAAAACATAATCCTGCACGGATCGAAAACAAATCAAACTGATCACATTCTCTTTTTCCATGAGCACTGCGCCCGCTACCTGCGCAAATCGTGTTCGGTTGAAACTGCCGACTGAAAACTGGGCCGGATGGGTATCCATGGGCACCAGCTTTGCCAACACCTCGCGCACGTGAGCCCCAGTTAGATTAAACTTAGCACGCGCATCTGACACATCCTCAAGCAAAACATGTTGTCCACTCAGAGATGCCTCAAGGTTGGCGTATAGTTTTTTGCTTTCTTCACTCGAGGTACTGATTAATAATTCATCTGGAGACATCCATGCAAGAGAGCACCCACCCACTACCACACATCTGCCAAGCTTCGGTAACACCATGCCCGTTGCAGATTTCACAGCCGCCTTTAACTTAGTTGATGCTAAATTAGCACGCAGCGTAAACATGCTCTGGTCCATGACTTGATCGACGTTCACATATCCTTGGAAATTACGATTAGACATTTTGCTTCTCCCCATCCGGGTCATAAAATACCGAACTAACAATTTTGGCCTTTACGGGTGAGCCTCCAATTTTTGTAAAAGACAGCACTTCACCCATTCGGTCCGGCCCACGATGCACCAGCCCCATTGCAATGCCCTTACCCAAGGTTGGTGAATGATAGGTTGAGGTCACCCGACCTTCGCTATTTGTTTGGCCATTGGCATTTTTGCCTTTTGCAATCGCATAGGATCCATCTTCGAGGACTGAGCCATCTAGAGTTTCCAACCCAACAAGCTTCCAGCGGTTGGGATCAACCATGAAAGCACGCTCTTGCGCACGCTTTCCAAGGAAATCTTTCTTTTTCTTTGAAATTGCCCAGTCCAAACCAAGATCCTGTGGAATAACGGTGCCGTCAGTTTCATCGCCGATCATGATAAAGCCTTTTTCCGCACGCATAATGTGCAGACACTCAGTGCCGTAGGGCATGACACCAAATTCAGCACCAGCTTCCACCAGCATTTCCCAGAACTCTAATCCTTGATTGGCTGCAACTGCTATTTCGTAAGACAATTCGCCTGAAAAAGAAATTCGGTAGGCTCGGCAGGTAATCCCACCGATCTCACCATCAGCCCAAGCCATAAATGGCAGGGCATCTCCAGACATATCCATACCACCCAGCTTCTCCAGTACTTTGCGTGAATTGGGGCCAACTACCGCCACTTGAGCCAATTGTTCAGTTAAATTGACTACCCAGACCTTCCAATCCCACCATTCGGTTTGCAGCCATTCCTCCATGTGAGCATGAATGCGGTCCGCGCCACCTGAAGTTGTGTGGCATAGCCACGTTTGGTCATCAATTCGCGCCACGACGCCATCATCAGATAGGAACCCATTTTCCGAACACATCAACCCATACCGGCAGCGCCCCAACTTTAAGTTAGACATCGCATTAGTGTACATCATATCCAGAAACTTGCCCGCATCAGGACCTTTGACTACAATTTTTCCAAGAGTAGACGCGTCAAGAAGACCTAATTTCTCACGGGTGTTGCTGACCTCACGCAGCACCGCTTGCTCAGTAGTTTCACCTGACTGCAAATAAGCATATGGGCGCCGCCACCCGCCAACTGGCTCCCAATCTGCTCCATGACAGTCATGCCACTCATGCATCGGCGTTTTGCGGATTGGCTGAAACAATTCACCACGCGCTTCTCCAGCTAGAGATGCCATGGATATTGGAGTGTAGGGCGGCCGAAAGGTAGTAGTTCCAACATCGGGAATATTGGCATTTAACGCTTTAGATAGCACCGCTAATCCATTGATATTACTTAATTTACCTTGATCTGTTGCCATGCCTAACGTGGTATACCTTTTGGCATGCTCCACACTTTCAAATCCTTCTTGAGCAGCCAATTCCACATCGCTAACTTTCACGTCATTTTGAAAATCTAGCCAGGCCTTAGCTCGTAATTTATAGCTCGCACCCTGCGGCATAAGCCAGACAGGAGACAGCGGTAGTTCCTCAGCATCTTGGGCCTCTGCAGCTTTAATTATCTTAACTTTACCACAAGAGACAGATGCTGCATCTGCCCCCTGAGCGGCCGCATCTACCATAATGTCCGCGCTTCTTAGATGGCCATTGGCTACCCCAGCCACCCGAACAAACTCTTTACCATCTGCACCCAGAGGCGGCTGATCCGGGTTAGGTCGGAACATGGCTTGATCCGCATCCCAAAAAAGTTTGCCACCACAGTGAGACCACAGGTGTACAACGGGAGACCAACCACCTGACATTGCAACAACGTCACAGGCAATATTTTCCAACACAGCACCTTCTCCAGCCTGCGCACAGATTTCAACCCCAGTGACACGTTTGCCCCCAATCACTTTAGAAATGCCACGGCCCAGCTCGACTCTGATACCAAGTGCAATAGCCTCAGCCATCAACTCGCCACCACCTTCGGCGCGGGTATCCAAAATAACAGGTACAACTAGCCCTGCCTTTCTTAGAGTTAGGGCTGTACGGTAGGCATCATCGTTATTGGTAACAATAACAGTACGGTCGCCTGATGATACCCCATAATTTACAACATAATCGCGGACAGCCGATGCAAGCATAACACCAGGGATATCGTTATCTGAAAACGACAAAGGCCGTTCAATAGCACCTGTAGCTGTTACAATCTGTTTACAGCGCACTCGCCAGAGTCTGTGCCTCGGACGCCCATCTCCGGGGGTATGGTCTGCAATACGCTCATAAGCGAGAGCATAGCCGTGGTCATATATACCTGCACCTTGAGTACGGTTACGTACTATTACGTTTTTGTAAGCAGACAGGGCCGCCACCGTTTCACGTACCCAATCCTCAGCAGGCTTGCCTTCTACCATCACACCATCTACCGGAGCGCGTCCACCCCAATGTGCATTTTGCTCAACCAATAAAACTCTGACCCCAGTGGCAGCAGCAGATTTTGCAGCTTGGAGGCCCGCAATACCACCACCAACAATCATCACTTCACAAAAATGGTAATAGTGCTCATATTTATCACAATCACGCGCCTTGGGCGCCTTTCCAAGACCAGCGGATTTGCGGATTATAGGCTCATAAACATGCTTCCAAAACGACCGTGGGTGAATAAACATTTTGTAGTAAAAACCGGCGGGCAGGAACCGTGCCAGCTTTGAATTTATAGCACCAACATCAAATTCTAGTGATGGAAAATGATTTTGTGAAGTAGCGGTTAGGCCATCAAACGTTTCTGTGGTGGTAGCCCGGGCATTGGGCTCAAAATGGCCCTCTGTACCTAAATTCAAAAGAGCATTAGGCTCTTCCCCTCCAGAAGCCACCACCCCGCGGGGCCGGTGGTACTTAAACGACCTTCCAATGAGCATTTGATCATTAGCTAGAAGTGACGCCGCGAGGCTGTCACCTTCAAACCCAGTCATGACCCTTCCATTAAATGTGAAATTAATCGCTTTAGTCCGATTGATTAGCCGGCCGTAATTGGCAAGACGGGTGCTCATTGAACCACTCCATAATGGCTCGCAAAAAGTAGGCCTCTCAAAAGAACAGCTTTAGCGAGAAAAAAAATCATGAGAAATTCCTCCACGACCAACCAGGCCGTTTAGCAGTTATGGCATCTTTAATTTCTGGTGGTGGTTCTAATGTTTGGGCCTTATAGGTTCCGAAGACCTCCAGCGTCGCGGTACAACGGGCTGCATGGAACCATTTTCCACACCCAGCGGCGCAACGCCAGCGTTCGAAATGTATACCTTTTGGATTAGCGCGACCAAAGAGATAACCTTCAAAGTCTTGATCAGAAGAGCCAGGGCCAAAGCGCGTGAGATGCGCCTCACCACCAGCAGAAAGTTCCGTTTCGTCTTTATCACGCCCACAGTAGGGACAGTTTAAGATGAGCATGTTGAAGCTCCATAATTGGACTGGACAGAAATAATGCCCTGAGTAATCGTGACAATTTTATTAAAAAGCATATGCGTATTGTTACATTTCATTAATGCGCCACTCCTGCAGCTACACTTTCGTCAATGAAGCGGCCGGCGCGGAAGCGGTCCAAGCCAAAATCGGCTGTGAGAGGGCTATCTCCCTTAGCCATGAGCTCAGCAAAACCCCAACCCGATCCAGGAATAGCCTTAAAGCCTCCAGTACCCCAGCCACAATTAATGAAAGTATTACCAAGCGGGGTTTTACTTAGGATCGGGGAACGGTCGCCAGTCACATCAACAATCCCACCCCAATGCCGCAGCATTTTCAGGCGCGAGACTATTGGGAAGGTTTCGATCAGCGCTCGGACTGTTTCCTCCAGATGGTGAAAAGAGCCACGTTGAGTATAGGCATTATAGGCATCTGTACCTCCGCCAATGACCATTTCACCCTTGTCAGATTGGCTCATGTAGCCATGAACAGTATTGGCCATAACAACCACATCCATACAGGGCTTGATGGGTTCACTGACTAACGCCTGTAATGGGACAGATTCAATAGGTATCTGGAAGCCTGCCATCTCAGCAACGACAGACGCATGCCCCGCAACCACCATCCCCAGCTTCTTACAGGCTATGTGGCCGCGTGAAGTATCAACGCCGGTCACATTACCGCCATGTTGACTGATGCCGGTTACTTCGGTCTTTTGCAAGATATGCATACCCATATCTGAACAAGCACGAGCGTAGCCCCAAGCTACCGCGTCATGGCGAGCAGAACCCCCGCGCGACTGCCAGTGCGCGCCCAACACTGGGTAGCGTGGACCATCAATGTTCATAATTGGGCAAAGCTCTTTCACTCTGGCGGGGCTAATGAATTCGGTTTTGACACCTTGGAGAGAATTAGCGTGAGACGTACGCTGGTACCCGCGGACTTCATGCTGGGTTTGTGCCAGCATCATCACCCCCCGAGGGCTAAACATAACGTTGTAGTTCAAGTCTTGGCTCAAGCCTTCATATAATGAACGGGCCTTTTCATAGATCGCAGCCGAAGGGTCCTGCAGGTAATTGGAGCGAATTATTGTAGTGTTTCGCCCGGTGTTGCCACCACCCAACCAACCTTTTTCAATTACTGCAACGTTGGTTATACCAAAATTTTTGCCAAGATAATAAGCTGTCGCCAAGCCGTGCCCACCTGCACCGATGATTATTACATCATATGATTTTTTGGGTTCAGGGTTAGCCCAGGTACGGCACCAACCACTGTGTTGCCGCATGGCTTCACGCGCGATTGCAAATACTGAATTACGCTTCATAACAGAATCCCCTGTGGGTGTTTGGCCTTCTTATCTCTGATCGTAGGTTTAAACAGCACCCCATGAGCGCCACAGTGTGAAATTATTGCGACATATTAGTATTCGATATAGAGCGATGGTAGCTTCAGTCATCGAACAGCGCGTCGACAAAAATTTACAGGAATATTTATGGTTATTTCAGCGGTTCTCATAGTCTTGGCAACTTTGCTCATCGGAGGCATCTTGTTGCGCCAAATGCTAACGTCGAAAATTACCCCGATGCGTCAAGTAGATGTTTATGCCGAACAAATGCGTGGGCTCGAACGGGACCGCGCAAAAGGTGTCCTTGCAGATAATGAATTTGACTCTATGCGCGCTGAAGTTGGGCGCCGAATGATATCCGCAGCGCATTTAGAATCTAGCATTGTGGTTAAATTATCTACCGGGGGTCTATGGACCTTGTTTGGGGTTAGCCTAGCTGCCTGTATCTTAGGGGCAGTGATATATAGTCAAATTGGCAGCCCTGATGTGCCAGATACTCCTATTGCCGCACGCTATGGACAATCCGATGCCCTAATAGCTTTAAGGCTTAGCCAATTAGATGCAGAATCTGAGGTCCCAGCGCTGAAAACGCCCAAAGATCCAACCTATTTGCAACTTGTTAAAAAACTGCGTGCGGCCCTCAAGTTACGCCCAAACGATATTCAGGGCTTAGAACTTTTGGCTAAGTCAGAATCTCGATTGGAAAATTATGCGGACGCCCATGCGGCTCAGCGCCAAGTTCTGAAATTGAAGGGCAAGAGTGCCAGTGCAGATGAATGGTACACATACGCAGAACTCTTGATCACAGCAGCTGACACCTACATCTCAAAAGAGGCTGAGGATGCATTACGCCAAACTTTGCAACGGGACCCGAATCACAGTCTGGCCTTATTCCGAATAGGCATATATTTTGACCAAATTGGTCGACCAGATCGTACATTCAGCATTTGGCGTAAGCTGTTAGAGGCCGGACCCGAAAGCGCGCCTTATATGTCTATTATTAGGCGCACGATCACCGACTTAGCTATGATCGCTGGGGTGGATTATGAGCCACCTGATATTAAAGGTCCAAACAGTGAAGACATCCAGAATGCAGCCGATATGACCGAAGAGGATCGGCGGTCCATGATTGCAAGTATGGTTGCAGGTCTGGCAGATCGCTTAGAAAATGAAGGCGGTCCTGCCTCAGATTGGGTACAGCTTATTGTAGCCTACGGTGTCCTAGGCGAGTTAGATACTGCGCAGGAAATCCTAAACAAAGCTTTGCAACAGTTTGCTGGCCAGCCTGCCGACCTAGCCATTTTACAGCAAGCCCGGGTGTCGGCAGGCCTATTACAATGATCTTTGACGAAATTGCAGATATTATGGGACAATCGCGCGATACATTGGCGTGGATGGGGCTGGATCTTGGTACAAAGACCATTGGTATAGCCGTATCAGACAGGCTACTCAGCTCAGCCACGCCGCTGCACACAGTCAGGCGTACAAAGTTTTCTAAGGATGCACAGGCACTTTTAGATGTAATTACCAACCGCGACATTGGCGCAATTATTCTTGGACTACCACGCAATATGGATGGCTCCGAAGGCCCCCGATGCCAATCTACTCGGGCATTTGCACGTAATTTTTCTGCCCTCACTGATCTGCCTATCGGCTATTGGGATGAACGTCTTTCAACGGTGGCGGCCGAACGTGTGCTGCTGGAGGCGGATACGTCACGTAAGCGTCGCGCAGAGGTAATTGACCACGTGGCAGCAGGCTATATCTTACAGGGAGCCCTAGATAGAGCTCGTCATATTCGGACAGTCGTATGAAAGATCAAAACATCGAAAATCTCTGGAAAAGAGACCTGATTGATAGCCCATGCGTCAAACTATGCTCTATTCATCCGAGCGAACGAATTTGTGTGGGCTGCTATAGGTCGATGGAAGAGATTGGTGCTTGGTCTAGCCTAAGCTCTGAAGCCCGCACGGAGATTATGGCCGAACTCCCAAGCAGGGCAACTCGCATCCAAAAACGTCGAGGTGGTCGTAACCGCAATGTAGCGACTTAAGTTTCGTCTACACTTGCAGTAGTTCAATAACTACCATTCAACCAATCGTCCAAATTACCGTCGTTTTCAGGTCTAAAATAGGCGACCATGCGCCCCTCCAAAGGTGCGATAGCATCAGAACCCCATGGAAGGATGCCATGTAGTGAAAGGCGATGCAGCAGGTAGCATTCGCCCGGCTGCGCAAAGACAGTTACGCGGGGACACCGCTCAAAGCAATTTTTACGGGCTGCGTGGTAGACGTCCGTCAGATCAGTTTTTCCCCAATCTGCCGCCGGAACTGTATCCAACACAGATTTGAACGCCGCCCGAATAATATTATGACTGCCCTCCCAAACTACCATCGGGCTAGCTTGGCCTGAAGTTTTTACTAATGGAACACCAAGTACAAATTGATGTGGCTCATAAATATAGCGCCGCCTATCAGGCCCGTCAGGTCGCAAGCCATCCACGTGGGCGCCACAGCGAATCTCACGATAGCGATGCGCTGGCTCAGTCTCAACGCCATCATAAGTGGGGTAACCAGGGTAGATTACTGAAATTTGTGCGTGGTCAAGCGCCAACGGCCCATGCAATCCAGTGATGAAATCGATTGCCGACCCCGCAAGAGCGGGACCACTCTCTAAGCGTCCTAATCGGTCGTTAGGTAATATATTGACCCCTGCAAACCACGTTCCACCGTGCCGCGACCACGCTGCAATATTTAAAGGATCCAGAGCAATTTGAACTGAATAAGGATAAACATGCTCGACCCAATTACTAATAGCTGAATCATGCGCGAATGCCATCCACCCCCGCCTTTGCATCTCCGCTAAACCCATAGAGCAGCGCTCACCATATTAGCGGCTACGATAAGTAAAAATACACCAAACAAACGTTTCAATGGTTTAGCGTCCATACGGTGCGCAACGGTGGCACCAATTGGTGCGAAAATAAATGTCATAGGGGTGATGACCAAAAAGGCTGGTAAGTTTATTGCACCGAATGTCCAGGGCAAACGCGGTGCTTCCACCTGAACAAACAGCCACACAAAAGCGGAGGGAATTGCAATCGCCAATCCAAACCCAGCCGCTGTGGCCACAGCGCGATGGATGGGAACTCGGTGCAATGACATGAATGGCACCCCAAGCGATCCACCACCAATCCCCAAAAGAACTGACAACCCTCCCAAGATCGGCCCAAGTAGCCAGCACCGCAGCCCTTTCGGCATTTCATTCGCCAAAGCCCAAGATTGTTTACCAAAGGCAAGGTAAAGACCAATCACAGCCCCAAGACCACCAAATATTAGCTGAAGAACGATCGAGCCAAGGTTTGCCGCAACCGCCACACCAAAAACCGCACCAAGGGCAATACCCGGCGCCCATTGGCGTAAAATCTGCCAGTCTACTGCACCTTTTTTATGATGGCTTTGGGTTGAACGGATCGAGGTGACAATAATAGTGGCCAGTGAAGTAGCTAAACACACCTGCATAAGCTGGGGCCCATTAAATCCAAGATGCTGAAAAGCATAAAAAAATGCTGGTACCAATATAATACCACCACCAACCCCTAATAGCCCTGCCAAAAAACCTGCAAACCCACCAATAAATATCAAACTCACCAAAACAGGGAAAAATGTAGTCATATCCATTAGATGGTTTCCAATTCTTGCTGTTGATCCAAGATTGCGCGCATTTCGGTTAACAAAACACGGTAGTGCACTATATCCGACGTATGACAGCCACCTAGCTCTGACAGGCGTCTACGCCAATGTCGCGCTCCAGTTTGTCCGGCAAACAGTCCAAACATATGTCGGGTAACCTGATGCAACCGACCACCTTGTTTCAGGTGATCTTCAATATACGGGATCATCTGCAAAGCAATAGCTTCGGCACTGGAGGCTTCGTCACCATCAAACATATCACAATCTACCCGCGCCAGGATGTCATAGGGCCTTTGATAAGCGGCCCTTCCAATCATTACTCCATCCATTCCTGCACTCAGATGATTTTTAGCTGCGGTTAGACTATCCACGCCTCCATTTACACTCACATGCAAGCCAGGGAATGCGCATTTCATCTCCTGCACTAAGTCGTAATCCAGCGGCGGAATATCTCGATTTTCCTTAGGGCTCAAACCCTGAAGCCAAGCTTTACGCGCATGAATAGTTACTCGCTGGACCCCAGTGCCCTCAATCATGGCCAAAAACTTAGGCAGTGTATCCTCCGGGATCTGCTCATCAACGCCAATTCTGCATTTAACCGTTATTTCAGCATCACTGGCCCCCTGCATCTGCTCAAGGCAAGCGCACACAACATCTGGCTCAGTCATCAATATCGCACCAAAACTTCCTGATTGAACGCGATCAGAAGGGCAACCTAAATTGAGATTAATTTCATTATACCCGTACGCCGCGCCAAGCGCCGTGGCTTTCCGCAATTGATCTGGATCTGAGCCCCCCAATTGTAGCGCGACCGGTTGTTCCTCTGGTTGAAAATCCAGCAAGTGCAAGGCACCACCCAAAACTAAAGCCGGAGCGGTTACCATTTCGGTATAAAGCAGCGCTTTTTTTGAGATTAACCGGTGGAAAAAACGACAATGCCTATCAGTCCACGCCATCATTGGTGCTACAGACAGGCGGGAGGCCGCAGATACCTCAGTATTCATATTACTTTAGCCACTCTAGTACCTAATTTTCTTTCAGCATAACTGCACATCCGCGCAGGTTTCGTCCAATATTGAGCAAATCAGCATAAATAAAAGCTCAAGCATGAACAAGATATTATAACAAAAGTAAAAATGCCACTCATTGGTCTATGCCGTATAAAACAACATAAGGCTAAAATACAAATCATACATGGCCATGATCATATAGTTTGCGTACCGGTCAAAGCTGTTGGACAACAATTAAACCTATCAGCCAGCTTAATATTGTCCTGTAAAACAAATACCGGCCTAAGGGGCTCCATTAAAGGTAAATAGAGCCTGACCTTTAATTTTATAGTTATTAATAATATTTTTTGCACGTGCAGACAATAGCCACTTCTCCAACCTACGTGCGGCTTGTATTTTAACATGACTATGCAGATCAGAGTTTACCGCAATATAAGCGTATTGATTCAATAATATTGGGTCACCAGAAAATAGCAGCGCCAATGTGCCCTTGTTGCCAAAATTCGCCCAGCTGGCTCGGTCAGCCATAATATATGAGTTTAAGCCCGATGCACTATTCAGACTTGCGCCCATGCCAGCACCTACAGCTTTATACCACGGTCCAAAAGACTTAGTGTCAAGGATGGCAGCAGACCAGAGCGCCAATTCCTTTTTGTGTGTACCACTATCATCTCCACGACTGACGAAGTTTTCCTTTGCAGCAAAGATAAGCTGAAGCGCTTCCAAAGCACTAGCAGCCTCACTAATTTTTGCAGGGTCCAACCTTGGCCCTATCAATACAAAATCATTATACATAATATTTCGTCTATGAGTGCCAAATCCAGCAGCAACAAAAGCCTCTTCTGCAGCCTTTGAGTGCACCAGTATTGCATCTACATCGCCCGCTTCACCCAAGCGAATTGCTTGGCCTGTACCTACTATAAGCAATTGCACGTCGAGCCCTGTATCCATCCTAATCGCAGGCAAAAGAACATCGGAAAGGCCTGAATTATTAAAACTAGTTGT
>MDTF01015005.1_pt1 | contig 11671 bp, 10 predicted proteins | sample 811191 | NCBI WGS metagenome assembly MDTF01 (sample SAMN05326649, study PRJNA326480) | marine metagenome | isolation source: seawater | place: Southern Ocean | collected 2011
AGAGCTGAAATATAACCATCTACCGATCCAATATGATGAAACTACTTCAACTCGGATGCCGAGGTCAGCTGAAATTTAACTGGATCAACGCCGATTAGTGCCAGCTTGATTTTATAGCGTTTTCCCGCCACTAAGAGTAATGGGATATTCAATACGTCCTCTGAAAACTGTGTCAACAGCGGGTAGCTGCTGGCCATTGTCTCTGCAGCCGATACCAAAGTGAAACGCAGTCCAACAGGATCAGCCAGCTTTAATGTCAGCTTATAATAGACATCCCCTACTTTCACGGCAGGCAGCTGCAGAAGCTGCGCGCTGGGATCAAACCAAGAGTGACGATCTGATTCAACTATTGCCTTAATGGCCATGGTGTCCAAAACTGCTAGTCGATTCGCGATAGTCGATTCAATCAAGGCTAAGTTTCTAGTGAAAATTCGATCTGGGTTGTTTCGTAGCCCAAAGTGCAACAAGCAGCTTTCGGCTACATCTTCACGAGTTGGGTTATCCCTTGCGTAAGTGGAAATAAACGCTCCATCAAGGGATTGGGTATTTAACCATTGAGGCGAATTCGCCAACCTTGAATCAAGCGAGGTATGGCAAGCTTCATGATAGATTGTTTCCTCTAGCCATTCCCCGCGGTATCCCGCGGCATCAGTATGAATAAGAATGTCGTTATTACCGCCACCGAAAGCCTGATCGCCGTTGTGAATTCAGGCCGTCTGCACATCTATCCGCAGCAATGCCGGCAGCTGACCAATAGCATGACCGTAGAAATTGGCTTTAACTTCTGCATCACTAACATCGAACTCGGGGTTTAGTTGAATTTCAATGGTGTCGTTATCTGTGTAAAAGGCTTTAAATAGCAGCGCCTTAACGATAATAAAGCCGCCCGCCCCGCTGTTTGCACGCCGATCAAACATCTGGCGGGAACCGACACCGGCGGCTATAACCTGAACAAACGTCGAGGGGTCCGCTGAGGTCAGCACATCTGGATCTACAAAGACAGTTCCACTGAAAGGCGGTTGCCCGAGAGCAGGCACGCTAACCAACAGCAAAAAGTAGCAGTATCGGCTCAATTTCATCATAGGTCTGTTTCCAAAATGGTCCGTGAGATTTCGACAGGGCCGCTGACTCGAGAGTAAAGCTTCTATCCCAGTCAGCCTTTAATTAAGTGGTTAATAGTTTTTTCTCGCCGGCCTCAACCGTTTGCACTATCAGCGTATTGATCGTCATAGGGCCAACACCTCCTGGCACTGGCGTATAAGCCGCAACCCTATCTACCAACGGACCAAGCTCAACATCACCAACACCGCCTGGATGATAGCCCGCGTCGATTACGATGGCGCTGTCTTTAATCCACCCTGCTTTTATGTACTCTGGTCTGCCAACAGTGGCCACCACAATATCCGCGAGCTTAACGAGTTCAGCGAGGTTCTGGGTTTTAGAGTGGCAGATGGTCACTGTGGCGTTGGCATTGAGAAGCATGGCTGCCATGGGCTTGCCAAGAATAGGACTGCGACCGACAACGACAGCGTGTTTACCAACCACAGAGATCCCGTAAGCTTCAATCAGCCGCATGATGCCTTTAGGCGTCGCACAGCCATAAGCGTCCACGCCCATTGCCATACGGCCATAGCCCGAGCACGTCACACCATCAACGTCTTTCTCTACATCTATGGCATCGAAGCATCGCCTTTCGTCTACCTGCTCTGGGACAGGATGCTGCAGCAGTATGCCATGAACATTCTCGTCACTGTTGAGCTCCGCTATTTTTTCAAGAAGCGACTCAGTAGTGGTGCTCGCCGGCATTTCTACCTTTACAGATTTCATCCCAATACGCTCGCAGGCATTGCCTTTCATCTTCACGTAGGTAGCTGACGCGGGGTCATCACCAACCAAAATCGTTGCAAGTATGGGAGTTGCACCATTGCTGGCCGCCTTCAATGCAGCAACTCGCGTTGAGAGCTCGGCTTCTGTTTTTTTAGCGAGGGTTTTTCCGTCTAGAACCAGTGCTGACATTTTTATAACCTTTGTGTTTTATAGTGCGTTGTTTAAAAGCTGCATTATATAAACCGAGCTCTCACCCGCTGGCAGCCCAGGCTTATTCTTAGGCAAATAACGGTAGTGCCGGTTGTGTATTGGCGCTTCTGCAGTGCTATTTATGTCAATTGTATAGGAGAGGCACGGTTTCTAATAGATTGAAATTCCGATTAAACAGTATCCAAGTGCGATCGCCACAGCGGGCTTGGCCTTGGGAATCAATGAAAGCCAATTAACAACCACCAAAATTGTTTAGTCATGCCGGGCAACTCGTGCATTAAGACAGCACCACGACCTGAGCCAGCGGTGAACACAGTATGAGTTATACCGCCGCGTGAGCATTTAAAGTGTTCGATAACGGCGTTATTTTCGGGCTGCCAAGACTCCTCATTGATTTCAATTATCTGCGAATGGATGGTCGGAAAAATATCGTGTTCCCTGGGTCTAAAAGCCAACACCTCATTTAGCCACCGCATTATTAGCTGTATTAGATCTGCACAGAATCATTTCAGTCAGCAAAAATGACGAACACATTTAGGAATTTAGCCCATTTATCAAAGCCAAAATATATAGAATAATCGGTATATATGCTTAATCAAAAGCTGTTTCATTTAATGGATTTATGTTCGGGAAACTGACCGCAAGAACGAGCAACGCACACACATAGAAATAGTATTAGGAAACAGCGAAGTAACGCAGAGAGCTGTAGCAGCTTATTTAACCTGACTTTCGGATGTATCGTCGCATTAGAACTTTAGCCTGCTCGCTAACCCTACCCTTCGGCACTCTAGGCTACGTCACCTCGCCCTGTTGCATTCTGATTCTTAATATAAAAGCATTAACCTAGAGTTCACACAGAGCTAATGAGATACTGAGGCGCATTAAGATAATAGTGTATATTTCGTACTCAAGTAATATCTAGCTAAAGGAAAATTACTGCATGGCTAAGGCACAAACAAGTAAAAAGAAGGTAACAGTCAAGGAGTCTATGGAGGGCAAGCCCTACCTTGCATTTGAGTTGTTTAAAGGTAAGGAGATACCCGATTTCGAAAGATCTAATATTGGATTTTTTTTGAAAGACGGGACAGACATTGAAGACGCAAGAAAGCTCGCGCGGGCAATAAACGATAAGATTGAGAGCTTTTATCTAATTAAGTTTTGAATAGGTAGTTACGCATCATCGACTAATCGGCTGTGGGGATCAAAGTGCGTCTTTATTTCAAAGTACTGTATTTCTACTCTGATCCCATGTATTTAACCCCATTTATTAATTTGCTCTATTTGATGCGCGCACTGCCAACCTATAGACTACTTTGCTACCTTTAAAGGAGCGTCCATCATGATCCGTTACTTTCCTATCGCCATAGCTTCCCTGCTGCCTTTTTTAGCCCCTTCTCTTTCAGCTCAGGATATAAAGAAAAGCTATGATATTGTAATCGCAAACGGCCGTGCGATGGATCCGGAGAGTGGCCTGGATGCCATCCGCCACATTGGCATAGACGGCGATAAAATCGCTGCCATATCCCAAACACCTTTGGCTGGCGATCTAGAAGTTGATGCCACAGGTCATGTCATCGCCCCTGGCTTTATAGATATTCACAACCATAGCCCAACTCCATTGGGATTCGCTTATCAAGCACAAGATGGTGTCACCACTTCATTAGATCTAGAAGTAGGCAGCTTTCCTATCGATGCCTATGGAGCGCTAATTCGTGGTCAAGCAATTCTAAATTACGGCGCGTCGGCAGGGTATATGCAAGCCCGCATGGCGGCTATGTCTGATTACCGCCAAACCCATATAGTCGAAAGCCCCAGAAAAGTTAGTGACGAAGGTAAAGGCGCCCGTCGCACTATGACGGAACAAGCCAGCCCTGAAGAATTGATTCAAATCGAAATTAATTTGACGCGAGCATTGAGCAACGGGGCAATCGGCATCGGTATGCCGCTAGACTATATGAGTGTCGCTGTAAGCGAGGAAGAGCTAAATATGCCCTTCGCCCTAGCTGCAGACTTTGGCACCCCCTTGTTCGTTCACATTCGCAGGGGCATTGCAGGTGACCCAACAGGGTTGGATGAGGTCTTACGTCGAGCAGAAGAATTTGGGACTTCAGTTTTGATTTGCCATTTATCCCATAGCGGGATGCAAAATACTGATCTTTTTTTACAGAAAATTCGTGCGGCGAGGGCTGATGGCGTAGACGTATCCACTGAAGTACTTCCGTATAACGCGGGGTCTACATCTATTGGCGCCGCTGTATTTGGGCGCGACTGGCGCACCATATTTAACATCGACTATAACGATGTACAGCGCGCCTCTACTGGTGAATTTTTTACCAAAGAGAGTTTTGAGCGCACACGCCGCGAGGAGCCAAGCGCTGACATCATTCATCATTATGTCAAAGAAGAGTGGACGCGATTCTTAGTGGAAGCACCCGATGTCATCGTGTCCAGTGATGGACTTGTCGCTAGCACTGTCGACGAAAATATTCCGCCGCAAGGTGTCGGGAGTTTCTCCAAGCTAATAGGGAAATATGTCCGTGATGAAAAGGCGCTCGATTTAATGACAGCCCTATCGAAGATCACACTGCTGCCGGCTCAGCTACTAGAGAAATCCGCCCCAGCCTTTCGCCTTAAAGGACGTTTGCAGATTGGTATGGATGCCGACATTACGGTTTTTGATCTCGCAACGATTGCAGCGAAAACCAGCTATGAGCAGCCACACAATGCATCAGTGGGCATTCAGACATTGCTGGTAGATGGACAAATCGTAATTAAAAATGGAGAGATTCTGGGCGATGCTTTTCCGGGGCAGCATGTACTGGCAACACCACTGAGGAATTAGGGCAGGCAATCTAAGATGCACGAGAAACTTAATCTGAAGATGCTGCTAGATTATTCGAAAGCCAAATCGCGCCGCCCACTTAGAGATGCCATGATACTTTGATTTTTTCAGTGGCTGTAATTCGAATTAGGCTAATCAAGTCAGCCTGACCCCACAGATTGAAAATGGGACAGGCATTGAGAACGCAGGAAAATTCGCCTGGCCAATAAATGATCAGCTTGAGAGCTTTTTTCTAATTAAGTTTTGAGCGTGTAATTACGTGTCATCGACCAAACAGCTATGGTGATCAAACAACACTACGATTTCAAAGAACAGACTTTTTACTGCTGAACCCATTTACTAGGAAGATATACGTTACCCATTTGAAGGCACGACAGAGTTGCGCTTAATCGTAATCAGAGCAGAAAAAAAGGCGTGCAAAGTATTAGCGCCCTTGGCCATATCTGACCTATAAAAGCTCCGCCGCAAACCCGATGATTTATGGGCCGTAAAGAAGAAACATCACCATTGAACTCCCTGGAAGCTCTATGAATAATATTTGGAATAACCGAAAGACAGGAGAAGAATCGCCTTTCATCAAACTAGGGCCTTTCAAGCTTCGGTTACCCTTTATTCACTACCGATTTGAATGGCCGGACTATGTACAAGGTCTAATGATGTGCGCAGTAGATTTAGCTGCGATTCCTTTGATGATCGAGCTGCTAGGAATGCCCTTTGAGGTCGCACTTGCCGTGGTGTTGCTCAATGGGATTCTCTATCTAAGTCACCACCTATTGGGAGACCCAGTGGTTCCTGGCTGGATAACGCCTGCTATCCCTTTAATTATGGTTTATTGTTCTGCCTTCCCTGAAGGACCCGATCGCGTGCATGCACTTGTTGCTTTTCAGCTCACTCTGGGGCTCGTCGCGCTATTTCTAGGCGCTACTGGCATGGCAAACCGCGTGGTTTCCTATGTGCCAGCCGCAATCAAGTCTGGCATTATTCTTGGTGCCGGATTTGCGGCAGTCATATCAGTGTTTGAGTTAGGTGGTCGATTCGATTCCTACCCGTGGACAATATCAATCGCAGTGGGAATCGCGTTTTATCTGATTTTTTCACAACATTTTAACAAGATAAAAAGACGAAACCCTATCCTAGCCATGATTGGTAAACTTGGCATACTTCCAGTTATTCTTCTTAGCGTGGTCATTGCACCATTGTTTGGGGAAGCACCTTGGCCTAATGTAGAGTGGAGCTTAATCAATCCAGATTTTGAGACACTTTGGCGCGAGTACACCGTAATAGGACTTGGATTCCCACCCTTGATTTTGTTCATCACAGCCATACCGACTGTTCTTGCAGTCTATATCGTTCTATTTGGAGACGTATTACAAAGCCGTGCCCTTATCAGCGAAGCAGACGCACTGCGTCCAGACGAACATATCGATTACGATTCGAACCGGGCGCACCTTATTTTTGGCGGGCGCAATACCCTAATGAGCATAATAGGACCGGATCTCACGATGGCGGGCCCGCTATGGGCGGCGATGCAGGTAGTGATTATCGAGCGCTATAAAGAAGGTAAAGATGCTATGCACTCCCTGTTCGGTGGGTCGGGATCATTCAGGTGGGGAACCAATACTGGTCTATTGCTATTGCCTATAGTCAGTCTCGTTGAGCCTATACTTGGTGTTGCTCTTGCTTTAACACTCTTGATTCAGGGCTATGTCAGTATTCGAATTGGTATTCTACAAGCCCGCAGCAAGCGCGATCTGAGCATCGCCGGCATGGTAGGCGCGATTCTCGTGGTCAAGGGTGCAGCATGGGCGTTTGCCATCGGTATTGGCCTTACCTTGCTGATTTATGGAAAAGACTTCTTTAAGGGTGAGAACGACGGCATTTTTATCAAAGATCATTGATCACTAGATTACACTAAAAACTCTCGTTTTGATTAACTCCCTACATTCCTATAAAAGACGTTTATGTCACTAAATAGGCAACGATTTGCTTTCATAGCAATAGCGACTAGAACGTTAATATTGCTCACGACAATTGTCCCGCTCAAAGCAACGATCACGTGAATTTAGAAAGCTAGGCAGGCAGTTAGCGTTTGCAATAACACGGAGTTTCTAGTGAGTGACCTAGAGTTATTCCATTGCTCAACACCGGTGAATACAGAAAGGTCGGAACATACCGTCTGCCTCATATTTTGATGGTGCCCGAAGCCAGCCTCGAGGCACCACCGGGGTGTACACATTAATGCTTAGTCCGTTTAACTGCTGGGAACGTAAACGTTTTTAGCGGGCTACCTAACGTATGGGTAGCAATACCTCGCTCGCATCGCAGTGCGTCCCCTTAAAATTAGAGCGACGAATATACTTCCTCACAACGGTATGCCTTATCTGAAACAAGCGCAGCGCGAGACGCTGTTACGAAAGAGTATGCATTCATTGCCCACTGCTCGTTAGAAAGCGCATCGAATGCTTCACCAAGTCGCCGCAATGACGGCGCCACCGCGATAACTGTATAGGACCCCGAAACGCCACTAGCTATAGACTGATAAACGTTGAACTCAACGTCCTCAAAGCCATTCTCTTTGTAGGCCGCTCCTAATGTTTTTACAGCTTGTAAATAGGCTGCAGGATTTGTGGGATTGACTTCGACGGTACGCGTGGCCCAGTTTTTATAGATCTCACCTTTATAACCAAAGCCTTTCACTATTTGCAGTGTTTGGTTGCCTGTCAACGTCCGTGATGCTCGTAAATCGGTTTGCAGGTCTTTTACTGCGGGACTTGTAGCCATTAAATCCCACTGATTAAAAGCGCTGGCTAAATTAGAGTGAAAACTAAAGAATTGCATTTCGCCTATGCTTTCATTCCCTGATACGGCAACACATGCGCCTGCGGTGAGAACATTCATCGCCTCGAAAATCTCAGTATTACTTTTCTGCCCCTGTGTGTACGCAGATGGGTCATCCGCAACAAGGTTTAGAATCGTCATTGCGCCACTCGACAAAGGGGCATCTTCGAGATGATGGTCTGCATAAAGACTAGTCGCTTGCACTGCTAACACCAGCCCGATACATGCAGTAGTTAAAGTTTTCATAATGTTACCTTTTTTATAGATTTATTTAGCGTCCGGAAAAGACTATAGATTTAATTGAACTTCCAGTAAACAATATATTGACGAAACAACCATCAGAGAACGGAAGATCAAAAAACGGAAGTGAGCAAAGTTAAAAATTACGTAAAAAACATATATTATTGCGATTGGTGACGAATACTTACCTGGAACAGACAATTACAAAAGCTTAGTGAATGCCGGGCGCCGATAATCTATTCTGACTAGTTCCAGCAGCTAACCTGGTCTTAAGAAGCTCAATAAGATTAGACGAAGAAAATTTACATTTATCTATTTTGAAACCAAGACTCAGCGGATAGGTTTCGGAGTCGACGACATCAGGTAAGTGATTTCACAGCCTTCACCTTATGACACACAGCGAGTAGGCTGTTTTTGATTAACGTGCTGGAGCTAAAAAGCAACTAACAAGTTTGTCAGAAATCTTGGTTGTCGAAAGGAAGAAATGAAATAAGAGAAAGGATGAACCAGGTTCCTCCCTTCTCTTAAAAAAGTTATTTTAGTTTATACGTGTGTATCGTCATTTTCTTTGTCACTGTGTCCACTGTCGTTTTGTAAAGGTTTTGAGTTCCATCATCAATCTGACCAATTTCCGTGATTTGAATTTTAGAACCTTCGCGATTCCAGATTCCAACACCGGCACCCGCAAAAAAGGTATGTTCATCAACTACCCCCCTCCCCTGAGAGGTGAGGGTTCCGCTAGTTCTATCCATGCCATATTTCAATCGCAGCGTGGCATATACTTTCCCATATTCACCCATACTTCCTTCGGCGTGAATAGCACTTTCGGTTTCCCCCAAATCGAATAAGGTGACGTCCAATTCAGCGGTATCTTGTCGGAGTTCAAGATTTAGAGAGTTAGTGCTCATATTAATATTTCCTTTAATTTAAAGTTGACTAAAAATTTATTTAATATTTACCGCTGTTGTTAAGATCTAAATCTATGTTTATCGTAATACCTAATCCATTGGCAGCAGCGGGAAAGAGTGAATCTATTGTTACTTGTCATCTTATTAATGGCCAACTCACAAGATGATTTACACAGCTTATTCTCTGTCTCCTGTCCATTGAAAAAATATCTTCCAGCTGCCTGTTTCTTTCCCATAGAGATAGATACTACTACCCTCATAGAGGAGTTCGTCAGAATCGTTGTAACGCGAGTAATCGAGGTCTAAGTAATAGATTGGATCTGAAAGACGCTGAATTTTGAGGCTATCAGTCGTACTGTATGCGTATCCATCTTGCAGTGGAAATGATTCCCAGAACGTTATAATTTCCTCCTTTTTGAGAAACACACTGTTTGGGGTCGTGATCTGATTTATTGAAGGGAATTGAAAATGTGTTGCCAGTGCAGTCGCGTCACGGGCTATGAAATCTTGAAGGTATGCCTCAAAACTTCTCTGTATGAGTGCGATATTCGGGTCTTCTTCCTCGGCAAAAGAAACGCTAATTGAAAATAAAAGTATTGCTCCGGCTAAAAGCTGTTTCATAACTATATCCTGTTTTATTACAAAGAAACTGTGCAAACCTCTACTTTATGAAGGAGGTGTGGCAGATACTACATCAGTAAGCAGTAAAGACCCTATAAGAAAAATTGTTGAACCATCGTTCAGCCTTCTTACCAATTTATAATTTTTGTTGTTCGTAAGCCGGGTATAATTCTCCACCTTCTTAACGTAACTATTTGTAATAAAATTAATATTATAAGAAACTTTAATTACGATTAAATCGCTTTTCCTATAGAAATAACCCTCTAAAATATTATTATGTAACCGAAAATCATAATCCTGCAAAGAATTTATCTTTTACATTAGCTAGTTCAAGAACGGCTTACTTTTCGAAAGAGGTAGCTGAATTTTAGAGAAAAACCTGTGCTCTCGCGCTAAGGATCTGTGAGACTTTTTAAAAGGAAGAACGGACATCGAAGACGCAAAAAAGCTCGCATCGTCAATAAATAATAAGATTGAGAGCTTTTATCTAATCCATTTTTATCGAGTAATTACGTAGTACCAGCTGAACAACTGCGGCGTTGTTAGAGAGCGGATTTTGAAAGAAATGAATTATGGAATTTATAGCGTAAACTCTATAGGTTTGGGTAGTATTAACGCCGAGCTTTGCTGTTTTGAGAATAATAGTCTTATTTTTATATGCACATCATAAAAACTCAAACATAAAATAGAGGTTTGAAGAGCCAATCAATGGGCCGAAGATGACCTTAGGAGAGCACGAAAAAGATATGACGTTACCTTTCGGGTGTCTTTGGTCTGCGCTTCAAGCGCTATCTCCTGCTTAACGCCAATTCAAAACTTGAGAATCAGCGTCTAGCGTCAATAAGTAACCTCATTTATTTGGTTCATCAGGCATCAATGACTCTAGTCCCAACCGGCAATAACTCCTGCCTCAGCCTGTTACGAGGTTGCGGAAACACAAGCCCGCAGAAGAAGATAATCCGCCACGGGCTTTGGTTTTACCGGCAATAAGGCATAATTTTAGAAGTAGAATGGCGTTGCTGTTACATTTGCCTTCACAAGCCATTTTATTTATATATCTTCTCTATCTCGACCCATACATTATACTGAGGAAACTTGATGTGCTTGCGCATCATCCATTACAGGGCATACCTCAAGATCAAACAGGTCATCCCACTGCGCAGACCACTTCCCAATATCGGTTACATCATTCGCTTTGACGATAATCACACCGGTATTCCCAACGGCATGCCATCGACCTATTAACTCGAGTCCTTCCCAACTTTCGGTACTATTGCTAAATCTAGATTTTGCTTCTACAGGGTTATGACAAGAAAACGTTATCATGAATAGCATGTGCAATTATCCTTTTAGTTGTTATTTTGGTTTAGATGCTGTTTTTAAAATGACTTAAATAAGTTAATAAGAAAAACATATAAAATCAAATGCTATTTGCATCAGCGGGGCTTTTTTTAAAAACAACCAAGCTCAAGAGTGCCAATTCTTTCACACATTAGATTATGCTTGACTCCTAGGTATATATTCATAATATATACGCCGTTCCATCATCTTTGCAAAAACATCAATTAGTTTGTAAATCAACATTGAGATTATTTCGATTTTTTGGGTGACCATATGAATAAAATATCTGATTTTAATTTTCGAGTAAGCACAGTATCTGTAGAGAGCGACTCTACAACGTTAGATATGGAAGCGGAGGTTGGAAAGTATGGGAAGGTCTATCTTTCAATAACACTATTGGCTAGTTCGAATGATAAAAATCGTGGCACATACATTGGTGATGCTCGAACGATAACAGATGACGGCGAAATGATAGCGGCTTCGTTACAAGGTCTATGGAAACGCGAAGGCATAATAATTCACGCCAAAGGATTAGATAACGGCAGTAACGGCGATCAGAATTATGCAGAAGCCACTTTCGATCTAATCCAAAAAACTTGGGCTGGTGCTGTGTATGATGTTTGGAGTTAGCCTCCATCTAAGCGGAGATGGACCTGGGCCTCTTCCGAATCGCGATCAATGCCAAAGAGCGCAAAAGCAGTGTAATGGATATCAAACAATAATTTTGCAGACCGTGTCATACACCTAGGGTTACCCCCGAGAAAAGCAAAAGAACGAGCAGCTAATCAAATGAATATTTTGATATGTGTAAGGGTCGATGGAACTTAATTTAGCAAACCGGGGG
>MDTF01016257.1_pt1 | contig 11670 bp, 11 predicted proteins | sample 811191 | NCBI WGS metagenome assembly MDTF01 (sample SAMN05326649, study PRJNA326480) | marine metagenome | isolation source: seawater | place: Southern Ocean | collected 2011
ACCCCAATTTTAAACACTTTTTAACTATTGTTAAAATAGAAGAACACATGTAGAACAGATTTTGTACTTTATTTGTTCTTATGTTAACTAAAAAACAAAGAAACCTGCTTTTATTTATCAACAAGAAGTTGAGAGCTTCTGGTGTGTCACCTTCTTATGAGGAAATGAAAGATTCATTAAATTTAAAATCTAAATCAGGGATTCATAGATTAATAAGTGCTTTAGAGGAAAGAGGGTTCATTAGAAGACTTCCTCATAAAGCAAGGGCTTTAGAGGTAATAAAACTTCCAGAAACGGCTTCTGCTAACGATATTTATAATAGTTTTTCACCAAGTGTTATTAAAGGTGGCTTAGATAAAGAAAATAACAATATAAATGAAATGGAAATACCTGTTTTAGGAAGTATTGCTGCAGGTACTCCCGTTGAAGCAATACAGAACGAGGTTTCCAGAATACCCCTTCCAAGTAATCTTGAAAGAAATGGTCAATATTTTGGACTTAAAGTTCAGGGTGATTCAATGATTGAAGCTGGTATCAATGAAGGTGATACGGTTATCATTAGAAGATCTGATACTGCTGACAATGGTAAAATTGTTGTAGCCTTAATCGATGAGCACGAAGCCATGTTAAAAAGAATTAGAAGAAAAGGAAAAACGGTTGCCCTCGAAAGTGCTAATAGAAACTATGAAACCAAAATATTTGGTCCTGATAGAGTAAAAGTTCAAGGTGTTCTAGTATCTTTATATAGAAATTTTTAATAAAATAGTCTAAAAATCACACATGTCCAACGTTGCAACAAGGTTTGCTCCCTCACCTACTGGAGCCCTTCATATTGGTGGTGTAAGAACTGCTTTATTTAGTTGGTTATACTCAAAAAACAAAAAGGGAACTTTTCATTTAAGAATTGAAGATACAGATAGGGAAAGATCTAAAGATGAACATAAAAATCAAATTATAAAATCTTTAAAGTGGATTGGTATAGAGCATGATGGGGAACTGTATATTCAATCAACTAAAATGAATGATCATATTAATATTGCTAATGAATTGCTTGAAAATGGCCATGCTTATAAATGCTATTGCTCTACTGAAGAAATAGAAAAGCAGAAGAAAGGAGCTAGACAAAAAAAACTTCCTTATATCTACAATAGAAAATGTAGAGAATTAAATGAAGGTGATGCTCCAAAAGATATTAAACCAGTTGTAAGATTTAAAAGTAAAATTAAAGGTTCTTCAGTATTAAAGGACTTAGTACAAGGAAATGTAGAGATAGAAAATATCACCATAGAAGACTTTATTATTCTCAGGAATGATGGAACACCAACATATAACTTATCAGCTACTGTTGATGATCATCAGATGAATATGACACACATTATAAGAGGTGATGACCATAAAATTAATACATTTAAACAGATTCAAATATATTTATCAATGAAATGGGACTTACCTAGTTTTGCACATATTCCCTTGATACACACATTGGAGGGTAAGAAGCTATCCAAAAGAGATAATTCTTCAACTTTAGATGACTATTCTAAAATAGGTATAATGCCAGATGCCTTAAGAAACTATTTATTGAGACTTGGCTGGTCTTATAAAGACAAGGAAATATTTACGTTAAAAGAAAGTATTGAGCATTTTAACTTAGAAGGAATAGGTAAATCACCCTCGAAATTAGATATGAGCCGTATACTGTCAATGAATGAGCATTACATAAAAAATATCAGTGAAGATGCGCTATATAATCACTTAGCCGAATACTGTGAACTTTACAAAGAAAAAATTCCAAGAGAGAAAGAAAACAAAATTAAACAATCATTAATTTTTTTAAAAAATAAAGCAAAAACTTTAGAAGATATATATAATAACTCAAAATATATTATATTAGATGAGGTTAATTTTAATCAAGAAGATTTAAGACTTATTGATGACAAAGCAAAAAAAATTATAACGGCTTTTAAAATGCAAATTTCAATATTAACAAATTTAAACAAAGATATGTTAGAACCGATAGTTAATAACCTAATTAAAGAGCATGAAACTAATTTCAAAGGTGTAGGTCAACCATTAAGGGTTATGCTGACAGGTTCTAAATTTGGACCTGGTATTTACGACATCATCACATCTTTAGGTAAGCACGAAGTGGAAAAACGATTAGGAACTAAGATAATTAGTCAAAACTAAGGCGGATTCTTCAGCAGAAGAAGTTTTAGATCTAATATTGTCTATTGTCTTCTTGCAGATAACTAATTGCTCATTAATAAGTTCAGGTTTTTTAAGTAAATAAGATACGCTTTTAAAAATCTCATTCGCATTACATTCACTTTGCAATAATTCAGGAATAACCTCTTTATTATTAATAATATTAATAATATTAGCAAATTTTACGTTAACTAAAAATTTAAAAATCATAAAGTTAATAAAGTTCAGTTTATAAATTATTATAGATGGAATATTGGCATTACAAATTTGCAATGAAATAGTACCAGATTTTGAAACGGCAAAAATTGATTTGGTTAAAGTTTGTAATTTTATATTTTCATCTGAAATTATATCAATATTATCTATATTATAGTTTTTAACTTTATTAATAATGAAGTTTTTATTGCTCTGTGTAGCATGAAATACAAATGAGTAATCTGATGATTTTGCATTCATTAACTTTATAAAATTAATGAGTATAGGTAGAAGTACTTTGGTCTCTGAATTTCTACTACCAGGAAATAAGGAAATAATTTTCTTATCTTTTGAAGTTAGATTATTTAATACTGTTTTTCCTGTATCTTGATTTTGTAGCAAAGGGTGCCCAACAAAAGTGTTATTTATATTCTCTTCATCAAAAAATTTTTTTTCAAAATCAAATAACAAAAGGATATGATCAATAAATTTTTTCATTTTCTTAACTCTATTTTTTCTCCATATCCAAACTTGTGGAGCAACATAATGAATAGTTTTTATATCTTTATTAATCTTTTTAACACGTTCAGAAACTCTAAGAGTAAAATCAGGACTATCGACAGTGAATAAAATATCTGGTTTAAATTTAATTATCTCCTCAACAGTTGTATTGATCCTTTTTCTAATTTTAAATATATTAAATAAAACACTAGTAAAACCTAGATATGTAATATCTTTAAGATCAAATATTGTTTTTACGTTAAGTGATTGAAGGTGAGAACCACCAACAGATAAATATTCAATGTTAGGATTAATTTTTTTTAACTTTGAAATTACAGATGATGCTATTTTGTCTCCAGATGGTTCACCAGTAACTATAAATATTTTGCTCATACTATGTTAATAAAAATTTTATGCTTATTAGCAAATTGAATACACTTTTTCCTATCTAAAAAAATATTTTTCTTATGTTTTAATACAACACCCTTTATTCCTGCTTTTAAACAATCTACTAAAGTATCAAGGCCCATTGTAGGTAAATCAATACGCAAATCCTGTTTAGTTTTGGGGAGTTTAATCAATATGCCTTCTTTTACTTTACTAGCCTTGATAGTTTGCAGCATTTTTTTTGTACCCATTGCAGTCTCTGTCTTAATAATTTTTCCATTTCTTATAACCAGTCCCTGAACATGATTATGAGCATTAAGTTTATTTAGGTATTTTTCCGCTTTTATAATGTCGAGTATATCATTTTTGTTTGGTTTTACTCTTGAGTAATTTCCTTTATTTAGTGAAAGTTCAGGGCTAAAAGTTGTAGCACTTATTACATTGATATTTTCTTTTTTAAGTATAGCTACAATCACTTTAATAATTGCAGCATCTCCCAGTTTTGCTGCTTTTATTATTTTTGGTAAATAGTAAAACCCTTTAACATCCATTCTTAAGGACAAAAACTTTGGTTTATTAATTTTTCCTGCAAACAAAACTTTTTTACATTTTTGTGATTTCATTAAATTAATCATTTTACCAAATTGACCAATACTAATTCTATTTGAATTTTCATTATTCTTAAAAATGTTATTTTTAGATAGGTCGATTATAAAATATTTAACATTTTTTTTAATAATATTTTTTAATACTTTATTTGGAAAATCAGTGTCACCAAATATTAAACAAATCATAATTTTATAATTTTGAATTTTATTTTGAATATGGACTGCAAATTGGTCTTTTTTTATCTTTGTTTATAAATTTGATCACATCATCAACTAAGGTATTATTCTTAAATTTACTATTAAGATTAGCTAGATTTTCTGAAAGATTCTCTGTTTTAAAAATTTCTTTGTATGCTTCTGCTAGAGATAATATCTCTTTGTTTGGAATATCTTTCCTTCTTAAGCCTATTAAATTTAGACCTTTTAATGCGCATCTATTACCAAAAGCCATTCCATAAGGAATAACATCTTTAACTACCCCACACATACCACCAATCATTGCCATTTTACCTACTCTGGTATATTGCTGAACAGCAGAGTTACCACCAATTACAACACCGTCCTCAATATGTGCGTGACCACCTAAAGGAACATTATTAGCAATAATTACATTACTGCCCACTACACAATCATGCGCAATGTGAGATGAAACCATAAATAGACAATTATTACCAACTCTAGTTAATCCTCCACCTCCTAATGTTCCGGGATTAATTGTTACATATTCCCTTATCCTATTATTTTCTCCTATAATCAGGCTTGTTTGTTCACCACTATATTTTAAATCTTGGGGATCGTTTCCTATTGATGCAAATGGATAAATAATAGTTCCTTTACCTATTTTTGTATTTCCTGCAATATTTACTTGGGCATGTATTTTTACATTGTCTGCAATTGTAACACCTGGTCCGATAACACTATATGCTCCTATGTTTGCTTTATCTGATACATTAGCCCTAGGATCTATAATAGCAGTTTTATGTATCATTTTATTTAGCTTTCCCTTACAAAATTTCTAAGGCTTTTTGAAGGATAACCCATTACTTTCGAGTTATCTGCAATGTCTTTAATAACACCACTACCTCCACCTATCTGTACATTATTACCAATTTTTAAGTGTCCAGAAATACCAGCCTGCCCTCCAATTAAAACATTATTTCCAAGAATACTACTGCCAGCTATGCCAACTTGTCCTGCTATAATACAATTATTCCCAATTATAACATTATGAGCAATATGAACTTGATTATCTAAATATGTATTTTCACCTATAATAGTTACTGACAATGACCCTCTATCAATTGTTGAGCCACATCCGATTTCACTATTCTTTTTAATAAGAACATAGCCAACATGTGGATATCTGAAATTTTTTAAATTCCTTGGAATAAAACCAAAGCCTTTTTTACCTACTACAGCACCATCTAAGATATGTACATTGTCTTCAATTATAGTATTTCTAAGGATAACATTAGAACCTATAAAACAATTTTTTCCAACATTCACATTATCTTCAATTATTGTATTATGTCCAATTTTCGTACCCTTCCCAATTAAAACATTTGGCCCTACAAGAGTGTTTTTTCCAGAGATGATGTCTTTAAATTTTTCACTAATATTGAGTAGGTTATAACTGTTAATGTCAGTTATGGAGTCAGGATAGAACTTAGCTGTAATCAATGCGGTTAGTAAAAGAATATCTTTAGTATCTATTTTGACGCAATTATTTGGTAATAAATGAAAAAAATCACTTTTTGTTATACAGGCATAAGCTTTTGTATTAATGGCTAAATCTTTATACTTAATGGAGTGAAAAAAAGTTATGTCAGTTGAGGTTGCTTCATTCAAATTTTTAACATCAGAAATTAAATAATCATCTTTTAAAATTTTATCTAATAAAACTGAATGGTTAGAACATTCCTTTAATATATCAGATAATTTAAAAGGTCCTGTATTTTTAAAAAAAGGATTATTCACAATTTTTATTTTATCAAAATTAAAAATAAATGATTATCAAGATTTGTTGCTAATTATTTCTTATCAACAATAGTTGCTGACCATAGAGCATCAGCCATTTTTTTTTCACCAATGAAAGCTTCACCTTTATACTTCCAGACTCTACCGTGAGTTCTTATTGCTTGAATTTTTAATTCTAATTTGCAGTCTGGTATAACGGGGTTTCTAAACCTAGCTTTTTCAATACCCATTAGAAAAACTAATTTATTATTATAAGTTTCTTTATCTATACCATGAGCCGTTAAAGCTGCAGCAGCTTGTCCAAATGCTTCGACAATAAGAACACCTGGCATAACAGGGTTGTCAGGAAAATGCCCCTGGACAAAAAAACTATCTTTTTTTACATTAACAATTGCTCTAGCAGAAGATAGTTTTTCAATATCATGAAGTTCATCAATAAGAAGCATTGGCTCTCTATGTGGTAGTAATTCTGTAATTTGTAATTTATTAAGAAAATTTTTGGTCATTTACTCAATTTTAAATTCCTTGATTTCAGTATTAACAATTTTAATGATTTCATCTGTAACATCAAGTTCAGCTATTCCAATTACTAGATTTTTTTTGGATAATATCAGGGATATTGATCTTTCATCAGAATATTTTATTAAAATTAAATTAACCAGCTTCAACATTTTATTTCTATAATCTATTTTAAGCTTATTAAAATTATTAATAAGATTATTTCTATTTTTATTAAAATCATTAATTTCAAGTTTAAGTTTACTAACGTTTAATTTAAACTCTTCATCAGAAAGTATATTTTTTTGTGCGACCAATTTATTTTCTTTATCTTTCAATTTTTTTTCGTCATTTTTAAAATTCTTTGATATTAAATCATTTTTTTTTTTTAATTGATTAAGAATAGATACTCCTGCTTTTGATTTGTTCATGATTATATCCATGTCAACAAATACAATATCTGTATTAGCAATACCAAAATTGATTTGTGAGAAGAAAAAAATAAGTATTATAATTAATTTTTTCATTAAAAAGTAGTACCTAAATTAAATCTAAAAAATTCCGTAACATCATTTTTACTTTTGGTAATTGGCTCAGATAAAGAAAAATTTAATGGTCCAATTGGGGTAAAAAAATCAACAGCAAATCCAACAGAGGTTCTAATTTTACCACCATCTGCAATACCTTTATTGTAATCTACACCCCACACATTTGCAGCATCAAAAAAAAGAGAGAAATTTGTATTTTGTAAACTGGGAAGGATTTGAGGTAATGTAGCATTAGCATTAAAGGCCATTGTATAGTTACCACCGATAAAATCTGTGCCATCCATTGGTCCTATTTTTCCCGTTTCAAATCCTCGTAGTTGATTTTCACGTAAAAATAATCTTTCAGATAGTTTAACTTCTTTGCTAGAAAGTGCATTGGTTGCTGATACAAAAAATCCATACGTAGCGACATTTTCGTCAAAAAATTTATCATAGAATCTAAAATCATATGTATTAGTAAAAGTATAATTATTACTAATTAATGGAACATTCTGAGTAAATCTACTTATGTAGCCATCAGAGGGTTTATAACTTTGATTCCTCATGTCATAAGCAAAAGTGTAATTAAAAAAAGTGTCAAAATAAGTACCGTTTTGTTTTTTCATGCTGGCAGAAGCGGTACTAACAGTCTCTAAATCTTCAAAATAACTAGATACACCCACATTTAAATAAATATCTTCATAATATTCAAAACCACTACTTATAGAAAGCCCAGTTTTATTTGACTTATAACCAAAATTTTTTAGACGATCGGTCGTTTGACTCTCGGCGGTGAAGCTCAATGATCTATTTGTTCCTTTATAATTAGGGTTATTTAATGAAATTTCACCTTTTATTGTTTCAGCACTGAATGCTAGGTCAGTACCAAACTCAAGGCCCCTTCCAAGAAAATTATTTTCCTGTACTCCGAATACTAAAGTACCTCCACCAGTTCCTACACCAGCACCTGCACTAAGTTCACCAGTAGGTTTTTCTTCAACAGTAATATTTATAACTTTTTGATTATCTAATGTTCCATTCACAATATCGTCTTCGATATTCTTAAAAAAATTTAGACCTCTCAAATTATTTAATGTTTTTTTGTGTAAAAGTTGATTAAAAGCATCACCTTCATCAGCGATTATAACATTTCTTATGACCTCTTCTTGAGTTATATTATTTCCATAAATATTAATTTTTTCAATATAAAATTTTTCTGACTCCTCAATATTAAATGTTAAATTAATCAAATTATCATCAAATACTTCATTCACTGTTGATTTTAAAAATTCATATTGTTCATTAATAACAATTTTATCAATTTCTTTCAAAATTTTATTTATAGAATTTAGAGAGTAAGTTTCACCTTTAAGGCTTGCAAATATTTTTTTTAATTCATCAAAATCATTTTCCTCATAGTCGATTGGTAGTTGTAAAGCTAAATCATTAAAAAAGTACTTTTTTCCAGCTGTTATATTATAAATAAGTTCAAAATTATTATCACCTAAGTAATTGGCGAAAGAAGAGTTTATAACCACATCATAAAAACCCTTATTTTTATAAAAATTATTCATTAATTTTTTATCAAAGATAATTAAATTTTCATTTAAGAATTTTTTTCCAGATATAATTTTCCAAAATTTAAATTCTTCACTAAGAATAACACTTCTTAAAGTGTTATCTTTAAATTTTTTGTCACCAATAAAAGAAATTTTACTTATTATCGCTTTCTTACCAAGCTCAACTTTGTAGAAAAGATCTACTTTATTTGATCCAAGGTCCTGAACTGAAGAAACAACTTTAGAAAAATAATAACCATTATCTTTAAGTATGTTTATAACAGCATTAACATCTTTTTTTACTAAAGATGAATTAAATGAAGATCTACTTTTTAAAGACAAAACTTCATATAAAGATTTTTCTAATTTTTGCTTTTTAATTCCTTCAATAAAAATAGTTTGGATTATTGGATTTTCAATTACATCTATAATTAAATTTTTGTTTTCAATCTTAACAATAATATTTTTAAAAAAACCAGATTCGTATAGTTTTTTTAAAATATTATTAATTGAATTTTCATTTAAAAAATTTTCATTAGGAAGGTCAGAAAAAATAATTATTGTTTCATCTGAAATTCTTTCATTTCCAGTAATTAATATATTATTAAATATCTCAGATCGTGTGGATCCAGTAAAAAGAATAAATATTAAAAATATTTTAGAAATTAATTTAAACATTAGGTCTTATACACTCATGGTTTTAATTTTTAAACTGACATAATCAGCTAAATTAGCTACTTCTACAACGTTTTTAGGTATAATTTTTTTATATTTTTTAAATTCATTAAGATTAATTAATTCTAATAAATTTTTAGAAATATCAGTAAATTTAATTTCATTTTTTAGAAACTTATCAACCAATATATCATTTGCACTTACTATAACTGTTTCAAAAAGAGAGTCTCTATCTGTTAATTTATTGATTAATTTAATTATAGGAAATCTATTTTCATCAACATGTTTAAGCTCTAAATTATTTAAAGTATTTATATTAAGAGTATTTGATTTAATCATATTTGAAGTTTCATGATAAATGGAGTTAAAAATCGGAATAGCCATATTGGTATCATGTATCAAGAATTTTGTTAGTCCATTATTAAACTTAACTATTGCATGCAAATATGAATGTGGGTGAATTAATATTTTTAATTGATTGTATTTGAGATTAAATATTTTTTTGGCTTCAATAATTTCAAAAACCTTATTCATCATGGTAGCTGAGTCAATTGAAATTTTTTTACCCATTGACCAATTAGGATGGATTAATGCTCTTTTAGGTGTTATTTTTTTAAATTTATTTAAGGGATAATTTCTAAATGGTCCTCCAGAAGCTGTTAAATAAATCTTTTCAAAGTTTTTATTATTTGAATCACCAATTAACGACCAAATAGAAAAGTGTTCAGAGTCAACTGGTATGAATTTAGTTTTATATTTTTTTAGATTTCTTTTAATGAGATTCCAGCCACAAATTATTGATTCTTTATTCGCAATAGCTATAGTTTTGGTAAATTTTATAACTTCTAAAGTTGGCTTTAATCCATGAAAACCAGTTATGGCGCTCATAGTATAATCAATTTTTTTATTTTTAAATATTTTATCAAACGAATTGAAATCATTATAAATATTAATGTTATTATTTTTAAAGATTTTTTTTACTTTAATAAAGGAATTATGATCTGTAATAATTACATTTTTAATATCAAAAAATCTAACTTGTTTAACAAGTTTTTTGTAATTTTTATTTGCAGTAATTAATTCAATTTTAAATTTTTTTTTATCTTTTTTAATTATATTAATTAATGTAGTGCCTATTGATCCTGTAGATCCGAAAATAGCTATCTTTTTCATATTAAATTAAACATTAGAGTCCCTACTGGTATAGCAAAAATTATACCATCAATCCTATCTAAAATACCCCCGTGTCCAGGCAAAATATCACTAGTATTTTTAACGTTTGCTTTTCTTTTAAGATAAGAAATAAATAAATCTCCTAATTGCGTTGTTAAAGAAATTAATATCGTAATTAATAACAATACTAAATAATCATATCTGATTAACTCATCATAAAAGAAAGGTATTGCTAGTAAGGATAGTAAAAAAGAGCCGATGGAACCTGAAATTGTTTTGTTAGGGCTAATTTTTGTAAGTTTTTTTCCTTTAAAAATCTTGCCAAATACCAAGCCTCCAATGTCAGATAATATAGCCACTACAAGTGTATAAAATAAATAAGGTTTTAGATTTACATAATAAGATTCAATTGCAAAAATAAAATATATTAATAATGATAAATATAATAATGATATTGCTTTATATAAAAATCTTAAAATTTTATCTTTAATAAAATTGTTTGGTATGATTTTAGATATTAAGGCATAAAACTCTATCCAAGCGATCATGCCTATAATTATCAATGAAACTATCATTATAAATGAATAAAAATACATTGATACTAATAATGACATCAGAAATATTGAGGTGAATATTCTTTTTGTTAATTCTATGTTCATTAAATAGAGCCAAAATTTCTTTTGATTTTTTTAAATTTAGATAATATTTTTTTAAAATCATTTCTATTAAAATCAGGCCAGAGTTTTTTTTCAAAAAAAATTTCTGAGTATGCAATTTGCCATAGCATAAAATTACTTAATCGTTGTGTATTTCCAGTTCTTATAAGAATATCAGGATCAGGAATTTCATTTGTAAATAGATTTTTTTTTATATTATTTTCATTAATTTTTAAATTTTTTTTATTAATCAGTTTTATAGAATTAATTAATTCGCTTTTTGATCCATAATTTAATGCCACATTAACTTGTAAATTAGAATTTTTTGATGTTTTTTTTTCTGACATTTTTATAAGTTTATTAAGTTTCTTTGGTAACTTATTTATTTCTCCAATAAATTTGAGTTTTATTTTATTCTTAACTAAATTTTCAATTTTGTTAGCTAGGAAATTTTCTAATAAGTTAAATAAGAAATTTATTTCATTCTTAGGTCTTTTCCAGTTTTCTGTAGAAAATGTAAACAATGTGAGATGTTTAATGCCAACTTTTGCGCTTTCAGAAATAATAGTTTGAACAGACCTTAACCCCGCCCTATGTCCAGCATTTCTCGAATTTTTATGCTTAATACCCCATCTACCGTTTCCATCCATAATGATGGCAACATGTTTAACTGGGTTCATATGGTCATTATTTCTTTTTCTTTGGTTTC
>MDTF01011308.1_pt1 | contig 11663 bp, 11 predicted proteins | sample 811191 | NCBI WGS metagenome assembly MDTF01 (sample SAMN05326649, study PRJNA326480) | marine metagenome | isolation source: seawater | place: Southern Ocean | collected 2011
AAATGTTCGAAGGATTAAAAGGTTTATCATCACTATGGTCACAAGATATGGCAATCGATCTTGGCACAGCTAACACGTTAGTTGTTCTTAAAGATCAAGGAGTGGTTTTAAATGAACCCTCTGTGGTTGCTGTAATTGATGATGGAGGCAAGAAATCAGTTTTAGCTGTGGGAGATGAAGCTAAAACTATGTTAGGCAGAACACCTGGAAATATTCAAGCAATTAGACCTTTAAAAGACGGAGTAATCGCAGACTTTGTTGTTACAGAGGAAATGATAAAACATTTTATAAAAAAAGTTCATAAGAAAAGTGCTTTTGCTAACCCAAGAATTTTAATTTGTGTTCCTACTGGATCAACACCAGTTGAAAGAAAAGCCATTCAAGATTCTGCGCTAGCTGCTGGTGCAAGAAAAGTTCAACTTATTGAAGAACCAATCGCCGCTGCCATTGGTGCGGGGTTACCAATATCGGAAGCAACAGGATCGATGGTTGTTGATATTGGAGGTGGTACTACGGAGATAGCAGTTATGTCTTTAGGAGGAGTAGTTTATTCTAAATCATTAAGAGTTGCCGGAGATGCACTTGACCGATCGATTATGGATTATATGCGAAAAAAAATGAATTTGTTAATTGGAGACTCAACTGCTGAAAAAATTAAAAAAGAAATTGGTACAGCAATTCCCTCAACTAATAATACTTTCTTAATGAAAGGACGTGATATTAGATCTGGAACTCCAAAAGAAATTGAACTATCAGAAAAAGACGCGTGTGAAGCTTTGATGCCAATTTTAAATCAAATTTTAGCTGGAATTAAAGAGGCACTTGAAAATACACCTCCAGAATTATCAGCGGACTTAATTGACATGGGATTGGTACTTACGGGAGGCGGCGCATTACTGAAAAACATTGATAAATTAATCTCTCAAGACACAGGATTGCCCGTAACAATAGCAGACGATCCTTTATCATGTGTAGCTATTGGAACTGGCAGAGCTTTGGAAAATGAAGAATTATTTTCTACAATGCTGTCTGAGTATTAAACGCTTTAAAATAAATGGGTGCTAGTAGAGATGATTTTGGTATAGCTTTCCGTTCAGCTCTTTTACAAAAAGGAGCTGCACAAAAATTTTCACTTGTATCTCTAATTATTTTGGCAACTGTTATTTTTTTTTTAGATGTCAAGAATATTGGTTTTATGAAACCAGTAAGATCTGTTTTAAATGACGGTATTTATAGAATTTCAATAATTGCCTCATCACCTTCTAGACTTGCACCAAATTTTTTAGGTGGAATTACAAGTCTTATAAATATTAAAAATGATAATGAAAAATTAAAAAATGAAATAGAAGGTTATAAAATAAAAGAACTTAACAACGAATATTTAACTAACCAAAATAAATTTTTAAGAGAATTTATCGAGTCAGACGCAGAAATTACGAGTTTAAGTAAAAATATTATTATTGCTAAAGTTTTATTAGATAAAGACAGTCCTTATTTACAATCAATCATAATTAATAGAGGCTCTAAAGCTGGCGTTCTTAAAGGCATGCCTGTTTTAGCTAAGGATTATTTAATAGGGAGAGTAGTTGAGACAAATTACTTATCTGCAAGAGTTTTACTTTTGAATGATCTAAATAGCAGAATACCTGTTACTTTAAGCAATGATGGCACTCAAGCTATTTTAAAAGGTGATGGAGGAACCCGTCCATTGTTAGAGTATCTTCCAGAGGATTATAAAGTTAGTGAAGGTACTAATATATTTACTTCTGGAAAAGACCAAATATTTAAAGCTGGCACACCTATTGGAGTTACAAATATAGATGGTGAAGTTAAACTTTTTACTGATTCTAGACAACTTTCTTTTGTAAAAATCAGTCTTACTAAACAACAAAAGGAAACTTTTTAAATGTTAAATTCAAAATTAACATCCACGTTTATAAGATCAGGTCCTGTTATTTTATTATATTATTTGTCAATTAGTGAAGTAGATACTGATTTTCAAAATTACTTTGATGTTTTTTCTTTTAATCTTCAATTAATTATTGTTTATTTTTGGGTTTTAAAATCACCAAGGCTGCTTGGTAATGGACACATTTTTTTTGCAGGCTTGATAAACGATGTGATATTGGGCTTTCCTCTAGGCCTTAGTTCTTTGACCTATTTAGCGGTTTCATTTGTTGCGACTTACATCAAAAATATGAGCGTTAACACTACCTTAACGTCAGATTGGTTTACTTTTTTATTTGCGTTATTAATTTCAAATTTAATGTTTGGTACTTTGGCAAGTTATTTTTCTGAGATAACAATTAGTGTAACAGAAATTTCTTATAATACTTTTTTTACTTTAATGCTCTTTCCTATTTTTTGGTTTTTATTTAGTTATTACAACTCAATCATTAAGATTGGTAGAAATGTTTAGTTCTAGCTCAGGAAATACGCATATTAAATCAAAATTAATTAGTAGAAGAATGTTTTTATTGTCAACTGCAAAAGTTATTGTAGTAGTAGGAGTAATAGGTCGTTTAATTTCTCTTCAAATTAATGAAAGCACCAAATATAAAACTTTATCTGACAAGAATAGATTTAGAGAGTGGAAGCTAGCTCCCGAAAGAGGAATTATCAAAGATTATTTTAACAATGAAATAGCCTCTAATACTCAAGTTTATCAAATACATTTTATTCCAGAAAACTCAAAAAATGTTGAAAACACTTTTTTTAGATTAAAATCAATTTTAAATATAAGTGATCAAAAAATATTTTCTCTAAGGAAAAAAATTGTAAAACAAAAGCCTTGGGATCCAATTATTATATCCGATAATTTAACATGGTCAGAATTTTCTAGAGTAAATTTATTTCTACACGAGTTACAAGGGGTTGAACCTATTGTATCGGTTGCAAGGGTATATAAAGATAATTCATCCGCTCATACTTTGGGTTATGTATCGCAAATTAGCAGCAAAGATTTAAAAAATAAAAAATATTTACAAGATATATTAGTGCCTGGAATTGCTGTTGGTAAAACTGGAATAGAAAAAAAATTAGACGAAAAAATGATTGGTAAAGTTGGTTTTCAAAGATACGAGGTAAATGCTTTTGGAAAAAGAATAAAACAAATTAAAGTTGATCAAGGTAAAGCAGGAAAAAGTTTTACAACCACTTTAGATTTAGAAGTTCAGAAATATGCAACAGAAACAATTAAAGGCAAAGCAGCAGCTGTTTGCGTAATGGATATTTATAATGGCGATATTGTAACTATGGTTTCAGCACCATCATATGACCCAAATCAATTTGTTCACGGGGTAAACCGCAAGTATTGGAATGAATTAATTAATAACGATAAAAAACCTCTTACAAATAAAGCTTTATCTGGTTTATATCCTCCGGGATCGACTATAAAAACACTAGTGGCTTTGAGTGCGTTAGAGAACGGTATTTCAAAACCGTTAAATAGAGTTCATTGCAAAGGTAAAATCGAGTTATTCGGAGAAAAATTTCATTGTTGGAAAAAAAAAGGTCATGGAATAATGAATATGAGAACTGCAATCAAAAGATCATGTGATGTATATTTTTACGAAGTAGCAAGAAAGCTAGGCGTAGATCGATTGTCAGAAACAGCTAAAAAATTTGGTCTAGGAAGCTATGTATTAAATGGGTTTACTGAAGAAAGATCAGGTGTAGTACCAAGCACTAAATGGAAGAAAAAAAATATTGGTCAAAATTGGTATTTAGGAGAAACACTTCACTCAGGTATCGGTCAAGGCTATTTTTTAAGCACACCCATTCAGTTGTGTTTAATGACAGCTCAAATCGCTAATGGAGGTTTTAAAATCGAACCTAGAATAATTTTTGATAAAATTAACAATACTTTAAAAGATTATTTAAATTTTACAAAAAAAAACCCAAATCAACCTTTACCAAGGGAATTATTATCTAATTTAAATTTAAAACCATTATTTAAAAATCAAGAGAATATTAAATTTATTAAAGACGCAATGTTCGCTTCCTCTAACGAACCAGGAGGAACTTCTTACAGATCCAGATTAACAGATGAAAGATATACTTTTGCTGGAAAAACAGGATCATCTCAAATTAAAAGATTTACAGAGAAACAACGAGAAGATGAAGTCAAACAAGATGATATAAACTACAAAAGCAGGGACCACGCTTTATTTATTGCCTTTGCACCAGTTAAAGATCCAAAATATGCAATCAGTGTTGTGGTTGAGCACGGCGGTTCAGGAAGTAAGTCTGCCGCACCAATAGCAAAAAAAATAATTAAAAAAGTTTTAACGCGTCACAGTCTAAGAGAATCTACAAATAACTTAAAGAAAGAGTCAACTTAATGTTTCAACCAAGATCTATACAATCATCTTTAAATTTTAGCGATAAACTTTTTTCTATTGATTATGTTTTAGTTTTTTCAATATTAATTTTAGGTATTATTAGTATGTTTGCTATGTATTCTACTGACGGTGGTGAATTTAAATATCACACCCAAAGCCATATTATTAGATTTTGTATTTTCTTTTTAATGTTTTTTATTTTATCTTTTATACATATTAGATTCTGGCATCAAACTAGTTACTTAATTTACATTTCATTTTTTTTATTATTGATGGGTGTTAAATATTTTGGATTAACCTCTTCGGGCTCTCAAAGGTGGCTGAATTTTTACTTTATGAATCTCCAACCTTCGGAATTAATGAAAATAGGGCTAATATTATTTTTAGCTAAATATTATCACCGCGTTTCAATAGAAAATATTAATAAATTACAATTTTTATTTATCCCAATAGTAGCATTAATTGCACCTGTCCTTTTGGTAGTCACACAGCCCGATCTTGGGACCTCTCTATTAATTGCAGCGAGCGGAGTTGTAGTCGCTTGGCTTGCAGGTGTAAGACTTAAATTTTTTGCTATTTCCTTTTTAGGATTAATTGCTTTACTCCCTATAGCTATATCTTTTTTAAAACCCTATCAAAAAGCAAGAATATTAACTTTTTTAAATCCAGACAGAGATCCATTGGGTGCTGGCTATCAAATCATACAGTCTAAAATCGCCATAGGATCAGGGGGACTTTTTGGTAAAGGTTTTTTACAAGGATCACAGAGTTATTTAGATTATTTACCAGAGAAACATACTGATTTTATATTCACACTATTTTCTGAGGAATTTGGTTTTTTTGGATCAGTGTTTATTTTGATTCTTTATGGAATAATCATTTCAAGATTAATTAAAATAGGAAACACCACAAGAAGTAATTTTGGAAAGCTTTATTGTTACAGTTTTGCTACAGCATTTTTTATTTATGTAACAGTAAACATGGGAATGGTATTGGGTTTATTGCCTATTGTTGGGTCGCCACTACCCATTATGTCATATGGAGGATCTTCAATGATGGCAATAATGCTTGGTTTAAGCATCGCAATGTCATGTAAAATTTATAAAGATATGCCAGTTAATTAAAAAAACCTATATTGGTCGAAATATTTTCTAATTAAGTCTTGTTAATATTATTGATAAATGATTAAATTAAATAAATTATATGTTTGGTGATAAGAAAAATAAAATTAAAGATACTGAAAGATCACTAGTAAGTGAAACTATGAGTATTGAAGGAACTATTAACAGTTCTGGGGCCATTGATATAGCGGGATTAGTTAAAGGGCCAGTCTATTCAAAAGAAATTATCGTCAGAGACACAGGTTCAGTTACAGGTTCTATAGAAGCAGACAGTGTAGAAATACACGGACATATGGATGGCAAAATTTCAGGTGAAAATATAATTATTGGAAGCACTGGAACAGTTAAGGGCGACATAGAATTTGGCAATAATTTAAGAACAGAAAATGGCGCTGATATAGACGGTTACATTAAAAAAACCAATTCATCAAAATCTAAAATTTCAACTGATTTCTTATTCAGTAAAAAAGAAGACAAAAAAAATAAGGAAAATGAGCAATCTGAGACAGTAGTTAATAAAGAATCAGAAGCTTTAGCCTAATCTACCACACTACAAAACTTTCACACTTTGCATTATAAATTTCATATGAGAAATTATAAATGTAAATCAGTCGGAATTATTGGCTCTGGAATTCAAGGCGTTTGTGTTGGACTTCAATTAATAAAAAAAGGAATCCCGGTAACTATATTTGACAGACATGACCCTTTGTCATCAGAGTTTAAGGCTGCCTCATATGGGAATGCAGGACATTTTTCGCCTTATGCTGTTTTACAATTTAACAGACCTGATATTTTATATGATATCCCAAAAATGTTATTCAGTTCTTATGGACCTTTAGCTTTAAAATGGAGCTACTTGCCAAAGATGATTCCATGGTTTTTAAATTATTTTAAAAATTGCAACAAAAAGTCAGCGCTACATACAGCAAAATATATGCATCAAATATTAAATTTATCTAATGACGCATATGAAGAAATATTTAAAGAAATAGATATAACTAATTTAGTTGAAAAAAAAGGTATTATTTATGTTTGGACAAATAAAAATCTTAAAAGTAGAGAATTTGAAATTAAAGTAAGAAATGATTTAGGGATAGAGCAAAAACTTTTAACTCAGAAAGAAGTTTTAGATTTGGAGCCGAATTTGCAACCAGTTTTCGACGCTGGTGTTATTTATGAAAGCGCAATGCACGCTAGAGATCCCCATGGAATTTTAAAAGAAATTTTTAAATTGTTTATAAAAAGGGGTGGAAAATTTATTCAAGAAAATATTAAAAGTTTAAAACAGGTAAGTAAGCATGAAACAATCATAGAATCTGAAACAGAAGAATATAAATTTGAAAAATCTGTTATTGCCTCAGGTGCCTTTTCAAAAAATTTTACAGACCAATTAGGAGAAAACATTCCTTTAGATACTGAAAGAGGTTACCATGTTCATTTCAAAAACATGGATCATTTAATCTCAAGACCTGTAATTTTTTTGGATAGAGGTTTTGGTATGACTCCAATGAATCAGGGATTAAGAGCGGTAGGCACTGTAGAATTAGGTGGCTTAGAAAAGCCTCTTTCTGAAAAAAGAATTGATTACATAACTAATTGCGCGAAAGAACTCTTACCTCAACTCGATAAACATGATGACGAGTGGCTAGGCTTTAGACCATCGTTACCTGATTTTTTACCTATAATGGGTCCTTCTCTTAAAAACAAAAATATCATTTATGCTTTTGGACATCATCATTTAGGCTGGACTCTAGGAGCGGTAACAGGCAAAATTGTGTCTGGAATAGTTGCAGAGGAAAAGACAAATTTAGATTTATTACCCTACAGCTCAAAAAGATTTAATTAGGAATTATTTGTCAAAAAAATATTTAGCTTATGTGTTGCTAGTGCTAGCTGCATTATTTTGGTCCGGTAACTTTATTGTTGGAAAATTTGCAACACTTTTTGAAATTCCTCCTTTAACTCTAAATTTTTATAGATGGGTTTCGGTTTGGTTAATCTTAATGCCTTTTACTTATAAAGATATTTACAAAAATTTACCTAATATAAAAAAAAACTGGTTAGTAATTAGTTTTATGGGAGTTATTACAATAAGTACATTTAACTCGGTTGTTTATTTTGCACTTAACTACACTCAAGTAATAAATGCTGTTTTAGTGCTTGCGGCAATTCCAGCCGCTACAATTGTTCTTTCTTCTATTATGAATATTGAGAAAACAAATATTTTTCAATTACTCGGATTACTTTTATCAATAACAGGTATTGCTATAATTATTTCTAACGCAGACATCCAAAAAATAACTTATCTTAGTTTTAATAAGGGTGATTTATGGATGTTAGTTTGTGTATTTACTTGGGCACTTTATTCAACTTTACTTAAAAAGAACAAATTCGAATTTTCACAGTTTTCTTTAATACAATTAATGGTTTCAGTCGGGATACTTTTTTTAATTCCACAATTTTTTTATGAGAAATCTATTGGTTTAGAATTAAATTACAATAAAGCATTTTTTTCCATTCTTTTTTATGTAGTAATCTTTCCAGCAATAGCCGCTTACTACTGCTGGCAAAAAGGTGTAGCGATTATTGGACCAAATAGAGCTAGCATGTTCATTCAATTAATGCCTTTTTTCAGTGCTAGTATGGCAATAATTATCTTTAATGAAAAATTTGAATTATATCATTTTGCTGGAGCGATTTTTATAGTATCAGGTATTTATTTATCAAATAAAAAAACCAATGATTAAAGTAGCTGTTTTAGATGATTATCAAGATGCGTTTCAACAAATAGTTGAACTAGAAAAATATAAAAAAAAATTTGATTTTCAAATTTTTACCGAACCTTTTTCAAGTGAAAATGAAGCAATAGTTGCTTTAGAAAATTTTGAAGCTCTTTTTATTATGCGTGAAAGAACGCAAATCACAGAAAAATTTATCAATGAACTTCCAAAATTAAAATACATTATGACATCAGGGATGAGAAATAATGCTATCAATTTAGAAATAGCAAAAAAAAATAAAATTGTTGTTTGTGGAACAGAAATTAACGCTAATCCCGCTGCAGAAATAACTTGGGCTTTAATATTGGGCTTGTCTAGAAATGTAAAACAAGAAATTGACAATATGTTTCAAGGTTATTGGCAGACAACAATAGGACTTGAATTAAAAGGCAAACTATTAGGTTTGATAGGTCTTGGAAAGATCGGGACCCAAGTTGCAAAAGTTGCAAAAGCCTTTGGGATGGAGGTTTGTGCCTGGAGTGAAAATTTGAATTTGACTCACGCTAATGAAATTGGAGTACTTCCAATGACCAAAGAAGATTTGTTGAAGACTGCTGATATTGTTTCAATACATGTTGTGTTGGGAGACAAATATAAAGACTTAATTAAAAAAAAAGAGTTAGAAATGATGAAGAAATCTTCTTTTATAATTAACACATCAAGAGGACCAATTATAAATGAAAATGATTTGATCGAAGCTCTTAAAGATGAAAAGATTGCGGGAGCTGGTTTAGATGTTTATGACAAGGAGCCTCTTGCGCAAGATCATAAATTGAGATTTCTTGATAATGCTTTTTTACTACCACATATAGGCTATGTAACAGCTGAAAATTACACTTTATTCTATTCTCAAATGCTAGAAAACCTTGAGTCATGTTTAGATGGGAAGCCATTAAGAATAATTTCATAAAGACTTCCATTATAGGTTGTATTTGATATACAATATTATAAATAAAATAACAAATAACAAGCTCAACATTAGAAGTTATGAAAAAAACAGTCGTTTTAATATCGTTAATTTTTTTACTCAACGGATGTGCAGAAACGTTTGCTTTACTAGGGACTTCGGTTGGAGGAGTATCAAGTGGAAAAATAACTCAAGCTTCTTTACAAACATCAGCAAGCCTTGGTGTAAAAAAAACAACAGGTAAATCACCTATAGAACACGCACTTTCTTTTGCTGAAGAAAAAAATTCAAAAAAAAAGAATGAACCTTGCTTATCTTTCACTAAGAAAACGAATTTGGAATTTTGCACAATTGTAAAAAAAAAAATTATTTCCACACACGCAAAAATAGAAAATAAAAAATTCCGTAAAAAGCCATTAAAAGAAATAGCCGCATCTCTACAACCTACTATAGATAAAAAATCTAAGATTAAGTATTTAGATTAATAATTGGTTTATAGTGGAGAAATTTAAGTAGAAATTTTAGGCGTTTACCATCATAAGTTGTATTAAAATAAATTGCTACAAGCAATCAATTAGTTTTTTTATTTTACTGAATCTGGTAATGCTTTCCTAACTAATATTAATTATTTTAATTACGTTAAAAAAATATGAAAAATATATCTTTCTTGCTGTCACTTTTATTTTTACTTAACGGATGCTTGGAGTCCGTTGCGCTACTTGGTAGCTCAGTTGGAGGTGCATCAAGCGGAAAAGTTATTCAATCTTCTTTAAATTCAACGATAAGTTATGGAATAAAAAAAAAAACAGGTAAAACACCTGTAGGACACGTAATGGCTTATGTAGAAGAAAAAAATCCTGCAAAAAAAAAAGATACCTGCATATCTTTTATTGAAAAAACAAGATCAGAATTTTGTACAGTTGTTAAAAAAAAAATATCCTTGACGAGTATTTCGTTAAAAGAAAAAACATTAGCAATTATCGAAAAAAAACCTGGAACCATAAATGCTTTAGTTGCCAAAAAAACAAGTAAACCTAAAAAAATATATATAAAAGAAGAAAAAAATTTTATAGATAGTTTTATTCAATCTATAAAATCACCAAGAAAACTTGCTGTAATTAAACAAACAAAAAATAAAAAAAATTCAAACAATAATTATTTAAATCAATTTTCATTTGGTAGGTAATCCAGAGTTCTTCCAGCCAAGATCTTGGCCGTTACCGCTAAAACCATCTGAAATATTATGTGCCACATATCCTTCCTTTTGAAGCAAGTTTGCCGCTATGATAGATCTTCCTCCAGCTGCACACATTACTAACACTTGATTTTTCTTATCAATTTCCTTTTTAACATTTTCAATAAATCCTGGATCATGACTCATTGTAATGAAAAAAGTTTTTATACCCAAGGTATCAGAAACGGGTTTACCAACGGTATTCCATTCGTCCTCTGTTCTAACATCTAAAAGAATAGTTTTAGGATTTTTTTCTACGAATTTTTTTATATCTGAAGATTTAATTTGTTCAATCATTTAGAGACCCCAATATAATTAATTGGGGTCATAAATCAAATGTTAAGCAGCTAATGCTTGCTTAATATCTGCAATGATATCATCTGGATGTTCGATACCAATTGAAAGTCTAACATAACCTGGTGTTACACCTGCAGCCAACAACTCTTTTTCACTTAGTTGACTATGGGTTGTAGTTGCTGGATGAATTGCCAAACTTCTAGCATCACCAATATTAGCAACGTGATAAAGCATTTTTAAGTTATCAATGAACTTAGCTCCTGCTTCTACAGTCCCTAAATCCGCTCCAACTAATGCTCCATTTCCACCTTGTAAGTATTTTTTGGCTCTTTCTTTAATCTCGCCTTGGTGATTAGTGGGGTAGATAACATTCTTAACTTTTTTCTGAGTTTCTAAAAATGATACAATTTTTTCTGCATTGCTACAGTGTTGTTTCATTCTAAGACCAACAGTCTCCAATCCTTGTATAATTTGCCAAGCATTAAAAGGAGCTAAAGGCGCGCCTGTGTCTCTAAGCAAGACTACTCTTAGTCTTATTACGAATGGAATATTAGCTCCAGTTAAAACAGGAACTGCATCAGTCCAAATTGCTCCACCATAGCTTTGATCTGGCTCGTTTAATAACGGCTGTCTTTTTCGATTTTTTATCCAATCAAAATTTCCACCATCAACAACTATTCCACCAATTGAGGTACCATGGCCACCAATAAATTTAGTTAATGAGTGCAATACTATTGCAGCTCCATGCGCTAAAGGTTTGCAAATTACTGGTGCTGCAGTGTTATCCATGATTAATGGAATGCCATGCTTTCTACCAATATCCGAAACTTCTTTGATTGGAAAAACACGTAAATATGGATTTGGCAACGTTTCTCCATAATATGCTCGTGTTTTTTCATCGGTTAGTTTTTCAAAGTTTGTTGGATCAGCCGGATCAGCAAATCTAACTTCAATACCTTGTTGTCTTAAAGTATTTTTAAA
>MDTF01016414.1_pt1 | contig 11663 bp, 12 predicted proteins | sample 811191 | NCBI WGS metagenome assembly MDTF01 (sample SAMN05326649, study PRJNA326480) | marine metagenome | isolation source: seawater | place: Southern Ocean | collected 2011
ATGGAGGAGGAGGAGAACAGCAACGACACAATACTTCTGTCACATTTTGCTGGTATTTTAGCTGCATTCAGTTTTTCATTATCACCACTTGTTTGGACCTATTCTATTACAGCAGAAGTTTTTGCGTTGAATAATTTTTTTTCAAGGTAAAAAAAAAAAAAATTTTCAAAAAAAAAAAAAAATTTAATTTCTGAAGAAGGCTTACTATGCCAATTTTATTGGCGAAATAATGATGTATATAGAACTTTAACAAGAATCATTTCTTTATTTGATGAGTTAAAAATTAAATGTAATTTTATTACAACTGTTAGAAATCAATCAGAATGTATAGAATCTATATATCAGTATTTTTATAGCAGTTACTTTAAAAAAAATTTTAATAGTCTAGATAATTTTTTAGAATTAAAAAACACTAAAAGCAAAAAAATTTTATATTCATTTAATTATTTAAGATTATTTAAATTTTTTAAAAAAAAAAATAAAAAGATTTTATTTCTTTTATTTGAGGACTTAAAAAATAATGAAGATAAAATTAAAATTAAGCTCATAAATTTTCTTGGTTTGAAATATCAATTTAAAGTTGGCTCTAGAAATTCTGTAAACGCAAGAAAAAATGTTCTTTATAAATACAAGATTACATATGAAAATATAAATAAAGTAATAAAGAATTTATTTAACTTTAAAAAATATCTAATAATTTATAAAATTATTTTAAGAATTAAAGATGACCTCATTGCTTTAAAAAATTTTAAACTAACTAACACTCAAAAAAAAAAAATACACAATATTTATATTTCACAAAATAAAGAACTATCAAAACATATTAAATTGAATCATAAATATTTGGAATATAAAAAAAGTTAAAACTTAATCAAATAAACTAATTTTTTTTAGAACAAATTTTAAAATTCCATTTATAAAAATTAAGAAGACAAAGAATAAATTTTGCTTATTATGAATTCTTATATAACACTCTTCTAAAAGATGATTTATAAAAGGTACTGTGCTTGAGTAACCACCTTTAGATACCACTCCAATTATATTTTTTTTATTCGTTGATCCCCCAATAATTTTTTTGTTGATTATTAGCCTATAGTATAGGTCATAATCGGCTGAATGTTTAAACATTGTGTTTAGTAACCCATATTTTTTATAAACATTTTTTTTTAAAAAAAACCCAGCTGAATGAGTGGTTGCGAAATCAAAATTATATATTAATCTTTTTGGATTTACTCCATATTTTAAAATTGAAGTGTTGGTGTAATGTCTCAAAACTGTGCCAAATAGATAATCAAAATTTTTATTATTTTCAAATGATTCTCTAACAAGCCTTAACGCATTAGGTTTTAAGAAATCTCCACTATTTACAAAAACTAAAATTTTGCCTTTCGCTAACTTAATCCCCTTATTCATTGCAAAGTAAATACCTTTATCTTTTTCTGACAAGATAAGATGAATCTTATTTTTATATTTATTAATCTTTTCTAGGGTTTTGTCAGTAGACTTACCATCTATTAAAATGTATTCAAAATTCTTATAATCTTGTGAAATTATGCTTTTAATGGTTTTTTGAATATTAGTTTCATCGTTCTTAACAACAGTAACAATTGAGAAATAAGGTTTTTTTAATTTTTTTTTCCTCATATATAATTTATATACCCTTAATAAACATATATATTAAAAATTAAATTAAATATTTCATAAATTAAATGTCAATAAGAATTGGTATCACTGGTCGCACAGGCAGTTTAGGAAGGGAAATAATTAAATCAAAGTTTGGTTTTAACTATTCATTTTATGATGGTGATATAAGAAATAAAAACAAAGTATCAAAATGGATAAAAAGTAAAAAATTTGATGCAATAATTCATTTAGCAGCAATAGTGCCAATCAAGCTAGTTAATAGTAATAAAAAAAAAGCTTATGAGGTTAATTATACAGCCACTAAAAATATTATTGACGAGGTCAAAAAAAATAAAATAAAATGGTTTTTTTTTGCCTCTACATCTCATGTATATTCTTCAATAACAAAAAAAATTAGTGAAAAATCTAAGACAGATCCAATTTCATACTATGGCAAAACAAAGCTATTGGCAGAGAAATATATAATTAAAAAATTAGAAAAAAGTGATAGTACATATTGTATTGGACGAATATTTAGTACTACAAATAAAAATCAAAAAAATAATTATTTAGTTCCAGATCTAAAGAAAAAAATAAAAAGCTCTAAGAAAAAAATTATTTTACAGAACTTATGTCATTATAGAGATTTTATTTCAATGAAAGATATTTCAAAAATAATTTTCTGCTTGTATAATAAAAAATTTAAAGGAATAATTAACATTGCCTCAGGTAAAGCAATATATTTAAAGGATATCGCAATTTATATTTCAAAACACTATAAAAAAGAAGTTGAATTTAAAGATAATATCAAAAAGACCTATTTAGTAGCAAACATCAGTAAATTAAAAAGAATATATAAAAAAAATTTAATAAAAAATTTTAATGAACTAATGTTTTGATAAATAAAAACTATATATCCATTCTAATTACAAATTATAACAAGGGAAAATTTTTGAATAAAACTCTACAAACTGCTTGTAGTCAAAGTTTTAAAAATTATGAAATAATTCTTTTTGATGACTGTTCTACTGATGATTCAATCAGTATTATTAAAAAGTTTAAAAAAGTAAAATTGATAACAAATAAATTAAATAAAAAAAAAAAATCAGGTGCTCTAAATCAAATTAATGGCATTATACAGAGTTTTAAGAAATCAAAGGGAAACATAATTTGTCTATTAGATGGAGATGATTTTTTTAAAAAAGAAAAACTTGTAAAAATAGATCAATTTTTTAAAAATAACAAAAAACTTAATTGTGTATTTGACATTCCTATGCATGGTCTTGCTCAATTTAACTTTAAAAATAAAAAAATAAAATACTCGATATGGCCAACAATATTTCCTACTAGTTGTATCTCTTTGAGAAGGAATTTTCTTATAAACTTCCTTAAAAATGTTAGTAAAAAAGATTTTCCACTTTTGGAGGTAGATGCGAGGTTAAACATTTTTTCAAAATTTTATATGAATGAATACAATGTTCTAAATAAAAAAATGACATATTATAATTATGATCAAGATGGTATTACAGCAAACAATAAAAAATATTCAAAAAAATGGTGGATAAGAAGATCTGAAGCATTTTCTTATCTAAGAAATATTATTAAAAAAAAAAGAAAACTATTTATCTTTAGTTTTGATTATTATTTAACGAATTTTTTAACATTTCTATTTAAAAAAGTGATATAATTAGAATTATGCTTTTTATTTATTTCCCTTTGATATTGATTTCAATCCTAGGGTATGGTTTTTTTGTTAGTAGCAAAGTTATTAAATTAAATAATTATAATTTAGGATATCAAGGAATTGTTGGAATATTTTCTTTATTATTAATTTCTTATATAAGTACTCAATTTTTAGTTCACAATGAAGTATTTAATTCCTTAATTTTGATAATTGGTTTACTTTTATTTTTTACAAACTTGAAAAAAAAAAATGTCAGCGTAAAAAAATTTAAATTATTATTTTTAATATTTTTCTTGTCACTTATTTTTATATTAGTTGGAAAAAATCATGATGATTTTCATTATTATCATTTCCCATATATTGTGATTTTAACTGAATATTTACACCCCATAGGTTTAGGACATTTAAATCATGGTTTTAAAACACATTCATCAATATTTATGTTATCATCCTTATTCCATCTACCTGGTGCAAAGTATAATTTATTTCATTTAGCACCCGCCTATATTCTAATATTTTCTAATTACGTTATCTTAAAATTAATTTTTGATAAAGAGGTACAAAAAAATTATAATTTTATTACTTTTTTAAGCCTTTCTTCTTTGGTCTTTATCAATATTTTTTTTTACAGACTCGGAGAGCATGGCACAGATAGGTCTGCAATGATCTTAATTATTTTGCTAGTAACGAACTTGCTTTATTTTATTAATAAAAATGAAGAAAACATAGATGATAATTATTTAAAACTATTCACAATAATTTTTACTATTATTGTTTCCTTAAAGGCTTTTTATTTAATTTATATTATTATTTTCATTCCATTAATTGTACATGTATTTAAAAAAACCAAATCATTAAAATTATTTTTTAATATTAATCTATTATATTGCTTATCTTTATTTGGATTTGTATTACTGACAAATTTTTTTAATACAGGATGCCTTTTATTTCCTGAAAAAAAAACTTGTTTTTTTAATGTACCGTGGTCACTTTCCTTAGAGACTGTTGAATATTTGAGTATTCATTATGAAAATTGGGCAAAAGCAGGATCGGGTGCAAGTTATGGTTTGGCAGATAGTGATAAATTAAGTTATATTTCAAATTTAAATTGGGTTGGTAATTGGATTGATAAATATTTTTTTAATAAAGTATCAGATTTAATTTACTCATTGATCTTTATTTCATTAATTTTTATTTCATTATTTAAAGGTTTAAAATCAACAAAAATTTTTAATAGAAAATATAGGACTCTATCTTTTTTATTATTACTAATTTTTTTAATCTGGTTCATGTTGCATCCAACCTTAAGATATGGAGGGTATCATCTGTTTTTTTTCTTATTTTTTATTCCAATAAGTATATTTTTAGAAAAATTTAATAAAAATGTACCAAATTTAAATAATAAAATTATATTAATAGTGATGATTACAGCCTTGGTATTCTTGGGAAGAAATACTAGTAGACTGATTAAAGAATATAAAATTTATTCTTACAAACCTTTTATTAGTGTTAATTATCCCCTCCATAAAGATGGCTTCAGATATAAACCGAGAATGAAAAAAGAAATTAAAGAAAATAAAACTAAAAAGTTTTATAAAAATAGATATATATTTTTTTAAAATATTTCGATATGAATTTTTTATTTAAAATTATTGATTTTTTTTACCAAAAAGAAAAGTATTCTTTTTTAAAAAAAAGAATTTCAAAAGATATTAATATTCTTATTGATGTTGGCGCACATCATGGAGATACGATAGTTGAATTTTTAAAAATCTTTTCAATAAAAAAAATATACGCTTTTGAACCAAGTAAAAAAAATTTTGATAAGCTAAAAATAAAAGTGAAAAAAATAGAGAGATATAACCCAGTAAAGATAAAAATTTTCCAATTTGGTCTTGGCAAAAAAAATGATGTTCTGCCACTATATGAGATAACAGATAGTGTATCCAATACTTTTAACAATTTAAATAGTGAATCTAAATATTTTAAAAAAAAAAAATTTTTTACAACTTTATTCGGAATTAAAAAATTTATTAAAGATAGTGTGCCAACCAAAATTTTTCCTTTGAAAAAGTTTATAAACGAAGAAAATATAGATAAAATCGACTTTATTAAAATTGATACAGAAGGGTTTGAATTTAATACTCTTTTAGGGCTTGATAAAGAAATAGAAAAAGTAAAGTTTATATTATTTGAACATCATTATGACAATATGATAATTAAAAATTATAAGTTTGGAGATATACACAAACTATTAATAGACAATGAATTTAAAAAAATTTACAAAACGAAAATGCCATTTAGAAAAAGTTTTGATTATATTTATGAAAATAAAAAAATAATTTAATTATTAAAATAAAATATATTATGAAAACTATTTTTTATTGGTCGCCATGTTTAACAAAAGTTGGTACAGTAAAATCTACTGTAAATTCAGCACTAGCGTTATCAAAATATTCAAAAAAAAAGTACAAAGTAAAAATAATTAATGCTTGTGGTGAATGGGACGAATATTCAGAAATATTTAAAAATAATGGTATTGATTTAATTGAATTTAAATTTAAGTTTTTTTCTTATTTACCAAAGAATGGCTATTTAAGTAGCCGTATATCCTATTTGATAATAATTTTATTTTCATTTTTCCCACTATTATTGGTTTTAAAAAAAGATAAACCAGAATTCTTTATTATGCATTTGCTTACTTCACTTCCAATAATTTTGAATAATTTTTTTAACTTTCAAACAAAATTTATATTAAGAATTTCTGGATTTCCAAAATTAAATTTATTTAGAAAATTTTTATGGAAAAGTTCTTCTAAAAAACTTTTCAAGATAACATGCCCAACAAAAGATTTATTATCTTATTTAAAGTATGAGAATATTTTTAAAAATGATAAAATACATTATTTGCAAGATGCAATTATAAATATCAAAAATTATATTAGGATGACTAATACGAATGACCAAAACTTTTTAAATAAGGTTGAAAAGTACAATAATTTTTTTTTAGCTGTCGGCAGACTAACAAAACAAAAAAATTACTCATATTTAATTTCTGAATTTAACAACTATTTAAAAACCAACAAAGAAGCAATCTTATTAATAATTGGTGAAGGTGAAGATAAAAATAAATTAATAGACCAAATTAAAAAAAAAAATATTTCAGATAATATTTTTATTATAAGCAAAATAAGGAATGTTTATCCTTTTATGAAAAAAGCTAGAGCTTTAATATTATCTTCCTTATGGGAAGAGGTGGGTTTTGTAATAGTTGAAGCTGCGTTTTCAAATTTATTTATTATATCAAGTGATTGCCCTAATGGACCAAAAGAATTTTTAAACAATGGAAAAGCTGGGTATTTGTTTAAAAGTAACGCAAAAAATGAATTAACTAAAAAATTAGAAGATTTTACAAAAGAAGAAAAAAATTTAAAAAAATTCAAGATAAAAGCTAAAAAAAACTCATCACATTATTCATTATTTAAACATCATCTAAGCTTAAGAAAGGTATTATCAAATGAAAACTAAACATAAAATAGTATTTGCTAAGATAATATTTTTTCTACTTTCTATAATAAAAAAAAAAAATTTTATAAAAACAAAAAGAAATAATATTAATTGGGAACTTGACTTATCAGAAGGTATAGACTTAAGCGTTTACATATTCGGAAAATTTGAATATGAGATTATAACTGCAATTACAAAACACAAACTATCAAAAAAACCTATTTTTTTTGATATAGGAGCAAATATTGGTGTACAGACGTTACAACTAAGTGAATGTTTTAAGAATAGTGTAATTCATTCTTTTGAACCTACAAACTTTGGGTTCAATAAACTAAAAAAAAATATTTTTTTAAATCCTAAACTTTGTAAAAAAATTTTTATTAATCAAACTTTTTTGACAAACAAAAAAAAAAATTTGCCAAAAGAAATTTATGCAAGTTGGAATTTACAAAATAACAAGAATGTACACAAAAAGCACTTTGGATCTCTTAAAAAAACTAGTAATGCGAAATCATTAAAATTAGATGACTATATTTTAATTAAAAAGATTAAAAAAATTGATTTTATAAAATTGGATGTTGATGGTCATGAATTAGATGTTTTAAAAAGTGGATATAAATTCTTAAAAAGTAAAAAAGTACCCATAATTTTTGAAGTAGCACCATATTTGTATAAGGAATATGGATATACACACAAAGATTTAATCAATTTATTTAAAGAATTAGGATACAGGTTTTACAATATCTATAATTTAAAAAAAATTCAAAATATTAATGAATTTATTTTATCTATACCAGATGGAACAAGCACCACATTGATTGCAAAATAAAAAGTATGTTTTTAGTAAGTATAATTATGCCCTATTATAAGAAAGAGCTTTATATAAATGAAACTATTAATTCTATATTAAATCAATCATATGACAATTTTGAAATAATTTTAATTAATGATGATACTGAAAATAAGAAATTTATAAATAAGATATCTAATCTGGACCATAGAATAAAATTGATACATAATGATAAAAACTTAGGATCTGGTTTGTCTCGAAATAAGGCGATAAGATTTTCAAAAGGTGAATATATCGCTTTTTGTGATTGTGACGATTTATGGAAAAAAGATAAGTTAGAATTGCAATTAGATTTTATGAAACAGTTAAATCTTAATTTTAGTTATACCAGCTATGACATAATAGATGAGAATAATAATTTTATCAAAACTAGAAAGGCACCAGATTATGTTGATTTTAAAAAACTTAGAAATTCTTGCGATATTGGTTTGTCTACCGTAATGACAAAAAAAAGCATTTTTGATAACAATAAATATCAATTTAGTGGCCTTAAAACTAAAGAAGATTATGTTTTGTGGATGAAATTGGCTCAGAATGGAATTAAAATGAAAGGACTTAGGCAAAGCTTAACTAGTTGGAGAAAAAGTAAAAATTCCCTATCTTCATCTACTTCTCAAAAACTTATAGATGGATATAGAGTTTATAGAGTTCATTTAGGATATAGTAGATTAAAGTCATTATTTTGCTTAATAGTACTTTCTATCAATTTTATTTTGAAAAATTAACATGAGTTACTTTTATTTATTCGCTGTGATAATATTTATTTTATTTATAAATAAATTTTTACTTCAAAAAAAAATACTGTTAAGTGAAACAGGGGATATACATCAAAAACTTGCCTCAAAATCTTTAGTACCACTTACAGGTGGTATTTTTATCTTTCTGGGTTTTTTTTATTTTCTAAATGAAAAAATTTTTTCTTTTATACTTTTTTCATTTATAATTCTTATTTTAGGTATCTTCTCTGACCTCAAATTAATACACTCAGCAAAAAAAAGATTTTTACTTCAAATTTTTATAATTTTATCTTACGTAATATTTAATGATGTTCAGATAAATGATACGCGAATAAATTTTTTAGACAATATTTTACAAAATAATTATATAAATTATATATTTGTTACTTTTTGCACCCTGATTATAATAAATGGTTCAAATTTTATTGACGGTATGAACACACTTTGTGTAGGTTATTATCTTATAATAATTTCTATTATTTTTTATCTACAATTAAGTGAAACAATAATCATAAAGGATCTTTCAATAATTTATATTCTTGCTTTAATATTGTGTGTTTTTTTACTGAATCTAATAAACCAACTATACCTAGGTGACTCAGGTTCATATTTACTTGGATTTAGCTTCTCAATTTTTTTGATAAGTATATATAACTGGAATCAATATATTTCTCCATTATTTATAGTTTTGTTACTTTGGTACCCAAGTTATGAAAACTTGTTTTCAATTATAAGAAAAAATATTTTAAAAAGATCACCAATGAAACCAGATGCCAAGCATATACATCAGTTAATATTTTTTTTTATAAAAAAAAAGTATAAATTAAATACAATTTTGACAAACTTATTCACCTCACAAATAATAAATATTTACAATCTCTGTATTTTTTTAATAGGAATGAATTTTATTTCTAACTCACAGATTCAAGTACTTTTAATCCTTTCAAATATTATCCTATATACAACCATTTATTTTAAATTGTTTATTTTTAAATATAAGAAAGGAATATAGTTAATTAATTAAGTTTAAATTCAATATTAAATAAGTAATAATTTTAATTTTATTAACTAACTATTTTAATTTCTTGGTATTAAATCAAAAGTTGTGTTAAAGGTAAAAAAATTTATTAATTTTAATGAAAAAAAAAATTGCGTTAATCTTTGGTGTTACAGGTCAGGACGGATCATATCTTTCTTCATTTTTAATTAAGAAGGGATATTTGGTTCATGGTGTAAAAAGAAGATCATCATCACTTAATACAAGCCGGATAGATCATCTGTACCAAGATCCTTTTGAAAAAAAAAGAAATTTTTTCTTACATTATGGAGATGTTACAGATGCCATTTCAGTTTCAAGTCTAATTAAGAAAATTAAACCAACCGAAATTTATAATTTAGCTGCTCAATCTCATGTTTCTGTATCCTTTGAGGTTCCAGAATATACAGCCAATGCAGATGCTATAGGTACATTAAGAATATTAGAGGCAATCAAATTCCACGGTTTTGAAAAAATAACAAAATTTTATCAAGCAGGAACTTCAGAAATGTATGGAAGGGTAAAAGAGATACCACAGTCTGAAAAAACACCCTTTTATCCAAGAAGTCCTTATGGTGTAGCAAAAGTTTATGCACACTGGATAACTATTAATTATAGAGAAGCGTATAATATTTTTGCCTGTAATGGCATATTGTTTAATCATGAAAGTCCAGTCCGCGGTGAAACTTTTGTAACTAGAAAAATAGTTATTGGACTTTGTAAAATTAAATTAAAAAAACAAAAAACTCTATACCTAGGAAATTTAAGTGCCAAAAGAGACTGGGGACATGCAAAAGATTATGTGGAAGCAATGTGGAAAATGATGCAAAAAAAAATACCGTCAGATTATGTAATATCGACAGGAAAACAATATACGGTAAAAAACTTTGTTAATTTAGTTCTTCAAGAGTTAAATATTGAGTTTAAATGGAAGGGTAAAGGCATTAATGAAAAATGTTATGATAAAAAAGGAAATTGCATAGTAGCATGTGATAAAGAATATTTTAGACCACTAGAGGTTGACACATTACTGGGTGATTCACGCAAGGCGCAAAGAGAACTAAAATGGAAACCAAAAACTCCTATAAAAAAGCTTGTAAGTGAAATGGTCAATTATGATTTAAAAAAAATAATTAATGATCAATCATAAGTCAAAGATTTATGTTGCGGGGCATAAAGGTTTAGTCGGAAGTGCAATTTTAAGAAAACTAAAAAAAGCAGGATATAAAAAATTTTTAACAGCAGATAAATCTAAATTAGATCTTACAGATCAAGCTAAAGTATTTAATTTTTTAAAAAAAAATAAGCCAAATTTTATTTTTATAGCTGCAGCAAAAGTTGGAGGTATATATTCTAATAATAAATACCCTGCAGAATTTATTCACAATAACCTAACTATTCAAAATAATATTATTCATGCTGCATATTTATGTGGGATTAAAAATTTGATTTTTTTAGGATCAAGTTGTGTTTATCCTAGGCTCTGTAAGCAACCAATTAAGGAACAGTATTTATTAAATGGAGAACTTGAAAAAACCAATGAAGCTTACGCTATAGCTAAAATTGCTGGTATCAAGATGTGTGAAAGTTATAATCTACAATTTAACACCAACTATAAATGTTTAATGCCGACCAACACATTTGGACCTAATGATAATTATGATCCATTAAATTCACATTTTTTTCCTTCATTGATAAGAAAAATTCATGAAATTAAAATTAAAAATAAAAAAGAATTAATAATTTGGGGAGATGGTTCACCAAAAAGAGAGGTTATATATGTGGATGATATTGCAGATGCTTGTATACATTTTATGGAAAGGAAATTTAAAGAAACCATTATAAATATTGGAACAGGTAATGATTTTTCTATTAAACAGTATGCAAAAATTATCTTAAATTCAATAATACCCAATAAAAAGATAAAGATTAAATATGATAAATCAAAACCGAATGGTACTCCTAGAAAGGTTTTGGATGTATCCTTAGCTAAAAAGTATGGCTGGAAATCAAAGATGGATTTAAAAGAGGCCATTAAATTGACATATAGAGATTTTTTATCTAAAAAAAAATAATAATTAATGCTTTTCTTTCCCTTTACAATCTTGAATTTTTAAGTATAAAAGCCACGCCGGTGATTATTGCGAAGGGGTAATACCCGATCCCATTCCGAACTCGGAAGTCAAGCCCTTCAGCGCCGATGGTACTTTGTCTTAAGGCACGGAA
>MDTF01014372.1_pt1 | contig 11661 bp, 11 predicted proteins | sample 811191 | NCBI WGS metagenome assembly MDTF01 (sample SAMN05326649, study PRJNA326480) | marine metagenome | isolation source: seawater | place: Southern Ocean | collected 2011
AATATGAAAGATCAACTCCAAAACCACGTTTCAATGTTCAGCAATTCAAAGCTTATTCCAGCGCAAGAGATGAGTTTAAAGGTTCTGCTGATGTGTGGTTAGATGCCAATGAAAATCCATTTGATTCAGTGTATAACCGTTATCCAGATCCGCTTCAACGTGAGTTGAAAAGGGCATTAAGTTCTATGTGGAATGTAGAAACAGATCAGTTGTTCTTAGGCAACGGAAGCGATGAAGCCATTGACTTATTGTGTAGAGCTTATGGCGAGCCAAACAAAGACAAAATCTTGGTAACTTCTCCAACTTATGGGATGTATCATGTTTCTGCTGCGTTGCAAGGATTGGAGGTGTTGGATGTTCCATTAAACCTCAATTTTCAACTGGATGTAGCATCAATAATTAATGTTGTCCAAAACGAACGTCCAGCAATTACATTCTTGTGCTCACCGAACAATCCAACTGGAAATACGCTGAATGAAAAAGACATCGAAACTGTACTTCTAGCTTCTAATGGAGTGGTGGTGATTGATGAAGCTTACATTGATTTTGCTGATTCAAAATCGTGGGTTGAGCAGTTAAATCAGTATCCCAACTTAGTAGTTTTAAGAACTTTCAGTAAGGCTAGAGGTTTAGCCGGAATTCGTTTGGGTGCTGCTATTGCAAATCCCGAAATCATTGATGTTCTGAATCGTATCAAACCACCGTATAATGTGAATCAATTGACTCAAGAAAAAGCATTGGATTCAATTTTAACCAACCGATCTTTTGAGATTCAAGTGCAAGAAATCATTGCTGAAAGAGAGAAGTTGATTTCCTTTTTATCTGAGCTGGAAGGCGTTTCTAAGGTGTATCCAAGTGAAGCGAATTTTATTCTGATCAAGACTCCAAAAGCGCAAGAAGTATATCGAAAATTGACAGAAATAGGAATTGTTATTCGAGATCGTTCTTCGCAAATTCCAAATGCATTGCGCATTACCGTTGGTACACCAACCGAGAATCAACAATTAATGAATACCCTCAAAACATTATTGTCATGAAAAAGAAAGTGCTGTTTATAGATCGTGATGGAACCATCATCAAAGAACCTGAAGACGAACAAATTGACTCAATTGATAAATTGGAATTTTTACCTGGAGTATTATCCAATTTGGGTAAAATAGCTCGTGAATTGGATTTTGAATTGGTTATGGTTTCCAATCAAGATGGGCTGGGAACAGATTCTTTCCCAGAAGAGACTTTTTGGCCTGCACACAAAGCCATGATGAAGGCTCTAGATTCAGAGCAAATTCAATTTTCAGATATCTTGATCGACAAGAGTTTTCCAGCTGATAATTTACCCACTCGTAAACCCGGAACGGGAATGTTGAATGCATACATTTATGGGAATTACGATTTAGCAAATAGTTATGTTTTGGGTGACCGATTAAGTGATGTGGAGTTGGCCAAAAACTTAGGTTCTAAATCCATCTTTCTAGGTGATGAACCTTGTGAAGAAGCAACTTTCAAATCGAAAGACTGGAGTGAGATTTATACCTATTTAAAAGGGTTGAGTCGAATTGCAGAGGTGAAACGAACAACCAAAGAGACAGACATTTTTTGTCGTGTGAATTTAGACGGTGGTTCAGCGGAAATCTCAACAGGATTGCACTTTTTCGATCACATGTTAGATCAAATTGCTCGTCACGGAAATATCGGTTTACAGCTTCAAGTTAATGGCGATTTGGAAGTGGATGAACACCACACTATTGAAGATGTGGCTTTGGTTTTGGGTCAAGCCATTCGTGAGGCTTTAGGTAGTAAAAAAGGCATTGCTCGTTACGGATTTTTCTTACCGATGGATGACAGCTCAGCCCAAGTAGGGGTGGATTTTGGCGGAAGACCATTTTTGGTTTTTGATGCTGATTTCAAACGTGAGTATGTAGGTGATTTACCAACTGAGTTGGTGCAACATTTCTTCCGTTCGTTTGCAGATGCCGCTCAGTGTAACATCAACATCAACGTAGCTGGTGAAAACGAACATCACCGCATCGAAGCCATATTTAAAGCTTTTGCCAGAGCCGTTCAAATGGCGGTGAAAATCACCAACGAAGGTAGTTTACCATCAACCAAAGGATTGATATGATAGCCATTATAGATTACGGAGCTGGAAACGTAAAATCGGTTCAAAATGCCTTTGATCGCTTGGGGACAGGAACAATCATAACAGCTGATAAAGAAGTGATTCAATCGGCAGATAAAGTGATATTCCCTGGTGTTGGACATGCTTACTCTGCCATGAAACAGATTCAAGAAAAAGGTTTGGATCAGGTAATTCCCAACTTACAACAACCCGTTTTAGGCATTTGCTTGGGCATGCAATTGATGTGTCGTTTTTCAGAAGAAGGAAATACCAAAGGATTAGGAATTTTCTCAGATCAAGTAGTCCGATTTCAGTTGGAAGAACGTGTTCCGCACATGGGGTGGAATGCCATCGAAAATCAACAAGGTGATTTGTTTGAAGGCATTGAAACAGGAACTGATTTTTACTTCGTACACAGTTATTATGTGCCGACATCAACCTCATCGGTTGCACAAACCAATTATGGAATTTCGTTCACATCTGCTTTGCAGCAAAACAACTTTTATGCTGTTCAATTTCACCCTGAAAAATCAGGTGAATCAGGTGAACGATTATTACTCAACTTCTTAAATATTCAGCCATGAAAATTATACCTGCCATAGATTTAATAAACGGTCTAGCAGTACGCTTAACCAAAGGTGATTTTGACCAAAAAAGAGTTTACAAAAATGATCCAGTACTATTAGCTGAAGAATTCGATGAAGTTGGGTTAAAGTATTTACACGTAGTTGATTTAGATGCGGCTAAAGGTGTTAGTGATAACCTTAATGTGATTGAAAAGATTGCATCCATTCCCAATATTCAGGTAGATGCTGGAGGAGGAATTAAAACCGTTGATCAAGTGTCTAAATTGGTAGATGTTGGAGTGAATCAAGTAACTGTTGGAAGCGTTTCGGTAAAGCAACCTGAGGTGTTTTCTGAAATGGTGAAACGCTATCCAAAACAAGTGATTTTAGCAGCTGATTTTCACGATAATTTCGTGGCTGTACATGGTTGGCAAGAACGATCAAAGCTCACCGTAAATCAATTAATCGATCAATACTTAGATGATGGTTTACAATATGTGATGTGCACAGATATTAGCAAGGATGGAACGCTTTCAGGAGTGAATGTCGATTGGTATGTCGAGAAGCAAAATCAATATCCTCAACTCGAAATTATTGCTAGCGGTGGAGTGAAAGATATCTCCGATTTACAAGTGCTTCAACAGGCAGGAATTAAAGCGACCATTGTTGGAAAAGCTTATTACGAAGGCAATATCACCCTCAAACAACTTACTGAATTATGCTAAAAAAGAGAATTATTCCGTGTTTAGATATCCACAACGGAAGAACGGTTAAAGGTGTCAATTTCGTTAACCTGCGCGATGCTGGAGATCCCATTGAACTAGCTCGTGCTTACGAAGAGCAAGGTGCTGATGAATTGGTTTTTCTCGATATCTCAGCAACCGTTGAGGGCAGAGAAACAATGGTTTATTTGGTTGAAGAATTATCGCGTGAGCTTTCCATTCCATTTACGGTTGGGGGTGGAATCAAATCGGTTGAGCAAGCTAAAAGGTTGTTATTGGCCGGAGCCGATAAAATCAGTGTGAATTCTGCCGCTGTGCGTAGACCAGAATTAATCACCGAACTCAGTGAGCAATTGGGTTCACAAGCAGTTGTTTTAGCTATCGATGCCAAAGAAATTGATGGGAAATACGTAGTGGTTTTAGATGGTGGAAGAACTCCAACCGAAATCGAAATTGGTGCTTGGGCTCGAGAAGCTGAAGAGCGTGGTGCTGGCGAAATCTTGCTAACATCGATGAGCGCTGATGGAACCAAACAAGGTTTTGATATAGCCATGTTGATCTATCTCGAAAAGCATACGCAACTTCCAATCATAGCCTCTGGTGGAGCTGGCGAGAAGAACCATTTTGAAGAAGTATTTTCATTAACCCAAGCTACTGGCGCTTTGGCGGCCAGCGTGTTTCACTTTGGTGAAATTCCCATTCCAGAACTAAAATCCTATTTGAAAGAACAAGAAATTGCAGTAAGATGACGATTAAATTTGATGATAAAGGCCTGGTGCCTGCCATTATACAAGATGCCTCAACCAAAGATGTGCTCATGTTGGGTTACATGAATCAAGAGGCATGGGAAACCACGCAAGAAAAAGGTTTGGTAACGTTTTTCTCACGCTCCAAACAGCGTTTGTGGACTAAAGGAGAAACATCCAACAACTTCTTAGAGTTTGTCTCGGCTGAGATTGATTGTGATAATGACACACTTTTGATTCAAGCCAACCCAAAAGGGCCAACATGCCATACTGGAACAGATACTTGTTTTGGAAACAAACCAGCTAAAGGGTTTCTGTATGATTTAGAACGTGTTATTGCACAGCGACAAGAATCAGCAGATGAAGAATCATACACGGTGAAATTGCTCAACAAAGGCCCGAAGAAAATTGCCCAAAAAGTAGGCGAGGAATCTATTGAGTTGATTTTGGAGGTGATGGACAAAAAAGAAGATTTGTTCAAAGAAGAATCTGCCGACTTCTTTTATCACTATTTGGTGTTGTTGCGCTCCATGGGATTACAACTCAGCGACATTGAAGAAGTGCTGCAGAAAAGGCATCAATAAAACGGCTGTATTACATTTGCCGCATGCGTGTAGCCATTGTAGGTGGGGGAGCAGCCGGAGTTTTTGCTGCCATCAGTTGTAAAAGTCATCATCCGCAAGCTGAGGTGGTCATTCTAGAGAAAACCGATCAGTTATTGCAGAAGGTGAAAGTGAGTGGTGGTGGTCGTTGCAACGTAACGCACAATCACACTTCTATTGGCGAAATGGCGCGCTGCTATCCGCGTGGCTCCAAAGTCATGAAAAAGCTCTTTCCCAAGTTCTTTGTGAAAGATACCATCGCATGGTTTGCTGAGCGAGGTGTTAAACTGAAAGTAGAAGAAGATGGTCGCATGTTTCCCACAACAGATTCTTCACAAACCATCATCGATTGCTTTTTGCGTGAAATAAAGAAACTGCAAATTGATGTGTGGTTCAATGCGCGAGTAAGTTCCGTTGAAACCGTTGAAAATGGTTACACCCTTGAAGTAAGCAAGCAAAAACGCACATTCGATAAAGTGATTTGGGCAACGGGTGGAGTTCCCAATGCTAAAGCTTTAGATTGGCTCAAAGAGCGTGGTTATGTTATTGAAAAACCCATTCCGTCTCTGTTTACATTCAATATGAAAAAGAATCCCATTACGCAATTGATGGGCGTTGTGGCCAATCCTGTTACCGTAACCATTGAAGGATTCAAATACCAGTCAACTGGTCCGTTGTTGGTAACACATTGGGGAATGAGCGGCCCAGCAGTGTTGAAATTATCGGCTTATGCTGCTGCTTTTCTGGCTCAAGCCAATTACGAATACACCGTGCACGTAAACTGGTTAGGTTCTCAAACCGAAAACGAATTCCGAGAAGAGTTAAACGCTCTGTTGTTGGAAGTAGGCAAACGCAAAATCGGGAATAAAAATCCGTTTGAATTACCAGCTCGCTTATGGGAGTTCTTGTTGCAAAAAGCAGAAGTTGATCCAAACAAAACATGGAATGAAGTAGGTAAGAAGGCGTTGAATAAACTCATAAATACCTTGCTGAATGATATCTACGAAGCCAAAGGAAAAACAACGTTTAAAGAAGAGTTTGTAACTGCTGGTGGCATTTCTTGGAGTAATATTCAATTGCCAACTATGGAAAGCAAAATTGACCCCGGAATGTATTTCGCAGGCGAGTTGTTAGATGTTGATGGCATTACCGGTGGCTTTAATTTTCAAGCTGCTTGGACTACTGGTTATCTGGCTGGGAGATTAGCTAGCTAAACTATTTATTTTTTAGGTTCTTCAAACTTTGAAAATCGTTTCAATAGTTGTTCACTGGTTTTGAAATTCCCGTCTTTAAAATCTTGTTCTGATTGATTAATTCGTTCTATAAGCTGTTCTATTTCCAAAGGCACAAATTTTTTACTTGTCATTAACTAATTGATATATACGTTTTCAATTTTATTTTTAATCTCATCGATATTTCTTCCAATTGGTGTAATTGCTTGCCTAATGGGTACAATATTTTGCGCATATGAGTTTTCTTTTAATTCAATCTCTTTAGCAAGATTCTCTAGACTTCCGAACACATTTCTTATTATATGTAAATCATCTTTAGATAAAGGTTTATTCTCCATAACTGATTCAGTTATGTCTTTAAATATCGTCTTGACTGCTTTATCTCTGATGAATGATTTTAACATGGAGCTGGCAAATTCGTTTTTTTGAAGGTTAATGAAATGCTTGTCTATTTCAATGAGATAATCATTACATTCTTTAATGTTATCTTTCATAGAGAGTAAAACATGTCTACCTTCTTTTTTCATACCGTATTTTTTAACATATTCAACATTGTACTTTGCCTCACTAAGCTGTATTTCCTTCTCATTGTGTATTATTTCAGAGTCTATACAAGCTTTGGTTTTTATTCTTTTATTTTTTTCTTGCCATACTTCATAATTGAACCTTATTTTGGGAATAATGATAATTGAAATAATTGAAAAGGTTAGTGGATAACCGTAGTTCATCCATATGTTGATATGTTTACTTTCAATCAGGTGTATTCTTTCAATCATGCTTAACTCACTTGCAAACAGTAGAATGAATACAATCCTCCAATTTACTGCTAGCCAGAAAAGTACAAATGGAGTGAAAAGGGGATTGGTTTTATCGTTGTCACCAAAGATTAAGTTGAATGAATCAATTATTCTGTCTTTCATATGACATTAGTTAATGGATGTTTTTTTGCATAGTTTTCAGTTCACAAGGTAAAAAAGTAATTAATTAAATTACTTAATGTATTTCTTGTCAGAACTGAATAAACTATAACATTTTAGCGTTATTTCGGTCGGGTGTGAACTTAAATCCATTAAGTTTGAAAGGCGAGCTGAGTGTGTACTCACTTCATGTAGCGCTTACTTAATAAACCCGTGTTAAACATATCATGTCATGAAAGAAATCTATCAATCGGCTAAGCAACTGATTGCTAATGGCGAATTCGACAAACTCCAAACGTTAGAAATCAACAAACCAGAAAAATTCAACTGGGTTAGAGATGTTTTTGAAGGCATCAACGTAGCTGAAAATCCAGATGGTAAAGCATTGATTTGGACAGATGGTAAAAACATAGACACCTTCACTTTTAAGCAACTGAGTAGTGAAACCAATGCGTTCATCAATTTCTTACGCAAACACAACGTAAAAAAAGGCGATGTAATTTTCACACAAATGGCTTTATTGCCAGCCAACTGGTTGGTAACTCTAGGAGCCATCAAAGGAGGTTATCGTATGGTTCCTGCGGCATCTATTTTAGGTGTGCAAGACATCGTTTATCGCTTTGGTAAATTGATGCCAACAGTAGTGATTACCGATGAAGAAAACGCTCAGAAAATTGACGATGCAGAGGAATTATCAGGAAACAACGTTCCGCTCAAAATATTGGTTGATGGCTCTCGAGAAGGATGGGTTTCGTTAGATCGCATCTATGAGGAATCAGATAAAGCGGAAGCTGAGGACACTGTTCCAGACGATCCGTTATTTATGTTCTTCACCTCAGGAACAACTGGAATGCCTAAGGTGGTGACGCACACCCAAATGAGTTATCCGTTGGGGCACCTTACAACCGCATCATGGGTTGGATTGAAACAAGGGGATGTGCATTACAACATTTCTCAACCCGGATGGGCCAAATTTGCGTGGAGTAGCTTCTTTGCTCCGTGGTGTGTTGGCGCAACCATCTTCGCATATCATCCATCAGGAAGATTTGATGCCAAAGAGCAATTGGAAGTGATGAAACGTCACGGAATTACAACATTCTGTTCGCCTCCAACCGTGCTCCGCATGTTGATTAAAGAAGATTTGAAATCGTATGATTTGAAACTGCGTCAATGTGTTTCAGCTGGTGAACCTTTAAATCCAGAAGTTATTGAAGCTTGGAAAAATGGAACGGGAACATTGATTCGCGATGGATACGGACAAACAGAAAGTACATGTTTGGTAGCCAATGTTCCTAGCGCTGAGGTGAAATACGGCTCTATGGGAAAACCAACCTTCTTGTATGATATCGTAATTGCTGATGATGAAGGAAATGAATTGCCAGCCAACGAAGAAGGAAACATCACGGTGAAAACCAATACCGGAACTCCAAACGGAATCTTTAAAGAGTATTTCGGTAATCCCGAAAAAATGAAAGATGTGTTTAAGCACGACCTGTATTACACAGGTGATAAGGCCTACAAAGATGAAGACGGCTACGTTTGGTTTGTAGGTAGAGACGATGATGTTATTAAATCATCAGATTATCGTGTTGGTCCGTTTGAAGTGGAAAGTGTTGTTTTAGAGCACGAATCGGTTTTAGAATCTGCAGTTGTTGGAAGTACACACCCAGTTAAGGGCTACGAAATAAAAGCGTTTATTATCTTGGCACAGGGATATGAGCCAACTGAAGCGTTAGCTAACGAGATTTTCGCATTTTCTCGTAAGAATTTGGCTCCATATAAAATGCCTAGAATTATTCAGTTCGTTGAGGAATTGCCCAAAACCATCAGTGGTAAAATTCGCAGAGTTGAGTTACGCGCTAACGAAGCAAAACACAAGATGGAGAAGGCTCAACTTCCAAACGAATTCATTTATGTGAAAAATTAATTTACCGTAAAATGTCTTCGCAAATTTCGTACGTAAGTGGCGCATCGCAGTATCCGATGCTTGGGGAAACCATTGGTCAGAATTTAGAAAGAACAGTTGCTAAATATCCTCAACAAGAGGCTTTGGTTTCTGTAGAACAAGATATCCGATTCACCTACAGTGAGTTTTATCAAGAAACAACCAAAGTGGCTCGGGCGCTTTTAGCCGTTGGCGTTAAAAAAGGAGATCGCGTTGGAATTTGGAGTCCAAACCGATACGAATGGGTTGTATTGCAATATGCCACAGCTCGCATTGGATTAATCTTAGTAAATATCAATCCAGCTTACCGCACCAGCGAATTGGCATTTGTGATCAATCAGGCAGGTATCAGTTATATGGTTTCTGCGTTGCAGTTTAAATCGAGCAACTACAAAGCCATGATTGAAAAGGTGAAGGATGAATGCCCAACACTGAAAGCAACGTACTTTTTAGATCAAGATTGGGATGATTTGATGGAGAAGGCTTCAGAAGTTTCTGAAGACGATATGGAATCTGTTGAGCACACCGTTCAGTTTGATGAGCCCATCAACATTCAATACACATCAGGAACAACTGGTTTCCCAAAAGGAGTTACGCTTTCGCATCATAATATCTTAAACAACGGATATTTCATAGGCATTCGACTGCATTACACGCACAACGATCGCGTGTGCATTCCAGTACCATTTTACCATTGTTTCGGAATGGTAATCGGTAATTTGTGTTGTACAGCCTTTGGATCTTGCATGGTAATTCCATCAGAAAGCTTCGATCCAGTTAAAACACTTACAGCAGTGGAGCAGGAGAATTGTACATCATTGTATGGTGTTCCAACTATGTTTATTGCTGAGTTGAACACTGCAGATTTTGATAAATACAATTTGAGCAGTTTGAGAACAGGCGTAATGGCAGGTTCTCCTTGTCCTATTGAGGTGATGAAGCAAGTTCAAACCAAAATGAACATGACTGAAGTTACCATTTGTTATGGGATGACAGAGACTTCTCCAGTATCGGTTCAAACTAAAATTGGAGCTCCACTAGAAAAGCAAGTAAGCACTGTTGGAACGGTTCACGATCACATCGAGTTGAAAGTAATTGATCCAGAAACAGGTCACATTGTTAAGCGCGGTGTAGCTGGTGAATTGTGTGTTCGTGGATACGCAGTGATGTTGAAATATTGGAATAATCCTGAAGCTACAGATTCTGTAATTGATGATGGAAGGTGGATGCACACTGGAGATCAGGCAACGATGGACGATGAAGGTTACATCAACATTACGGGTAGAATCAAAGATTTAATCATACGCGGTGGCGAGAATATCTCACCCAAAGAGATTGAAGATTTCTTGTATACACATTCGGGAATTGAAGATGTTCAAGTAATTGGTGTTCCAAGCGAAAAGTATGGCGAAGAGGTAATGGCTTGGGGAAAACCAAAAGAAAATGCTAACTTAACAGAACAAGAAATGCATTCGTATTGTTCTGATCGTATAGCGCATTACAAAGTTCCTAAGTATTGGAAATTTGTAGATAGCTTCCCGATGACCATCTCAGGTAAAATTAGAAAAGTGGAGATGCGTAAAGTCTCAACCAAAGAATTGGGATTGGAGCATGCAGCTAAAATTAAAACCTCATAATTATGGTAAAACGCGTATTAATAACACCTGAAGCAGAAGCTATTGTCAACGAAATTCGCGAAAGACATGGCGAATTGATGTTTCACCAAAGCGGTGGATGTTGCGATGGTTCTCAACCCATGTGTTATGAAAAAGGAGATTTCAAAGTGGGCAGCACTGATGTATGTTTAGGCACAGTTGCTGGCTGTAACTTTTGGATGAACCAAGATCAGTTTGAATATTGGAAACATACCCAATTAACATTAGATATTGTGAATGGAAGAGGATCTAGTTTTTCATTGGAAATCCCGATGGGAAAACGATTTATCATCCATTCAAGGGTTTTTACAACCGAAGAAATAAACAGCTTGCCCGAAGTTTTTAATGGCGAGCAAGTAGCTTAAAAAAAGAAAAGTCCCGAGCAATCGGGACTTTTTCATTTTAGTTCAAATTATAGAATTACTGTGCCAAGTAACCACCATCAACTGCGTAATAAGCTCCAGTAACAAATGTAGATTTGTCGCTAGCTAGCCAAGCAAACATTTCAGCTACTTCCTCTGGTTTACCCAAACGTTGCATAGCATGTTTGCTAGCTAAGAAATCTTGAGTTTCTTGATCTAAGTGTTGATCGATCAATGGAGTTTTAATGAAACCAGGTCCAACAGCATTAACACGAATACCTTCAGTAGCATATTCCAATGCGCCATTTTTAGTTAACCCAACTACACCGTGCTTAGCAGCAACGTATGCAGATGATTGAGCAAAACCAACCTGACCTAAAATAGAAGCCACGTTGATGATTGAACCACCACCGTTTTTAAGCATCGCTTCAATTTGGTATTTCATTCCGTAGAATACACCATTCAAGTTGATGCCAATTACTTTATTCCATCCTTCAATGGTATAATCGCCAACTGTTGCAGCATCACCACCAATACCAGCGTTGTTTACTGCAACGTCTAATTTTCCGTAAGTTTTAACAGCTTCGTCAACAACACGTTTGTTGTCTTCAGCACTTGATGAATCCGCTTTAACGAAAATGGCTTCGCCACCTTTGCTTTTTACTTCTTCAGCTAGTTTTTTTCCAGCTTCTTCGTTTACGTCAGTTATAACCACTTTAGCACCGTATTCGGCAAATAATTTTACTGCGCTTTCGCCAATACCAGAAGCTCCTCCGGTAATAATGGCAACTTTAT
>MDTF01014984.1_pt1 | contig 11659 bp, 8 predicted proteins | sample 811191 | NCBI WGS metagenome assembly MDTF01 (sample SAMN05326649, study PRJNA326480) | marine metagenome | isolation source: seawater | place: Southern Ocean | collected 2011
TGTTTTCCAGTCTCCATATAAAGCCTCTAGAAATTGATCTGTAGGGCTTGGTGCTGGAAAATCATGCCCTCTAAGAGCAACGTTCTCAGACGTTTTGAAAAACCGAGCGGGAACTTTAGTCATAATTCGAGTACGAGTATCGTCTATCTCTCGTAAATAACGGCCCAAGATTTCATATTCAGTCCCCCAACCTACAGCTACAATCTTAAAATTTTCTATAGAAGAATCGGAAGAGGCAATGAGAAAACCAGCAGCCACTAAACCATTGAGAAGCTCACCTTCTTTCTCACATGCCTCTTCTGTTAATACGTTTACCTCAACATCCCAATCCCATGGAATAAAGTCACCATCTCGATATGCACCCAACAATGTTCCTCCACTCAGAAACCATCTTTTAAGTGTTGTATTGAGTACCTTGCTCAATACTAAAAGACCCTCCATCTGATTGGAGAGATCTTTGGAAGATCGAGTTCTCAGTTTTTCTTTATTTTTACTTTGATTCATTGACGATTTCATTATCATTCAACATTTATTCACATACCAAAATCAATCCCTCTCATTTATGATTTTTAATCTTTAGCATTAATGATTACATCATTTTATACTAGGGATTAATAATTTTATAATGATATTCATAAATATAATCTTCATTTTTCTTTTAGTTTGCCAGAACAAAAGCAATACAAATATAATTTTTTCTTACCAAATGCAGTCCTTAGTGGAGGCAATAAATACATTGTATACGCTAAACCCAAAATAAAAATACTTCTTACAAGATGTTTAGCTTTCTTTAAAACTCCAATCTTATTCAAAGTTTTATTCTCTACTCTAATAATTCCATCTTCAGTAAATTTCCACCTAGGGAGTTTAACCCTTTTGTGCATTGCACCATAAAACCTAAAGTTAACATTCTGGAATTGAGCCTTAAGAAATGGTGATAGCTTATTTTTTAGTTCTACAAGGTCAACATCACCAAAAGATCCTACATTAAAGGTCATACTTCCATCAAAACTTAGGGTTTTTGACATATTTTTAATTACTTCTACTGTTTCCTGATGTTCAAAAAACATATTTGTCCCAAATGTCTGAACACAAACTAATAAATTGGGCTTCTCAGTTGTTCCTGAAAGATAATTTTGAATAGTTTCATTGACTGCTATTGCATCTGGATATACTTCCATACCCTCTGAAAGCTTTATCTGATTAATATCTACTGAAACATATCTTTTTGTCTTAAAAAAACACTTATTAAGCATGCTACCACCAGCAAGATCAACTCCCAAGTCTCCTTTAACACCTGTTAAATCTTTTTTCAACAATAACCAAAGTAAAGTTTTGCCAGGTGTTGAAGAAATCCTGAATAGATTCTTAATCATATTAATGTTCAATAGTTTTATTAATTAAAGACAATGTTTTTAACGAACGTAATTCAATCTTGTTAAGTTGACTAGAATTCAGGCTCTTATTTCGAGACCACCAAATAATTTGTGCTAAAAAATATTGAGCCCAATTATAATTTTCTTGTTCGTTAAAAATAATCTTTGTCATTTTTTCCATATATTTGGGTGAAATTAAATCTGAAGCATAAAGCACAAAAAATGCAAAATCATAAGCATATGGTCCTTGTCCCATTAATTCAGGCTCAAAGTCAATAAAATAGAATTTATCTTTTGAGGATTTACAGTAAAGAATATTTATTGGAAAAATTTGACCATGACAATGATTAGTGGGCCAATAACCTTTTTCGTTTTTAAAAGGCTCTCCACATACTGAAGATAACTTAGAAAGTGAAGAATTAGTTGGCAGTGCTCTTTGTAACCGTAAAGTTGCAGAGTGTAGTGAATTATAAACACAGCGGTTAGTCTCAGAATTTAAAATAGCTGGTATGTTTCTTTTAACATTATCTAAATAAATATCTAGAAACTTTTCAACTACCTTCTGTTCACAATCAGACAGAGCAACACCAGGAACTTTTTCTTCTGCAACAACAAGTATTCCACCCAAGTGTTGTTTGCAAGCATAACGAGGGAAAAAAATATTTTCTGATTGAAATTGTTGCTCAACATCATTTCTGGCTTTCTCATACAGCTTTTTTTTAAATGGTAGATAAAATGAATGAAGAATTAACTCACTATTCGAGTCGGCAACTAAGGTTTTTCTTTTTCTTTTAAAAATTGATAACCCTTTTTTTAAAATTACTTTATTACTATTTTTATCAAGCAGTGGAATTTGCTTTTGTGTATTAAATTTTCTAATGATCTTAAAAAGAAATGTAACTTTTACTGAATTTTCTCCTAAAAATAAATTAGATGGTAGATAGCTAGAAATTGCTAAATCGCTCATTAATTTATAGAAAATATTTTTTAGTTTAATCAACATATTACTAATTCAAAAATCTTAGCGTGACGGTTAATTGCTAATTCGAATCGACGTTTAGCAGAGGAATTGGTAAATTTACCTGTCGCTTGATATTTAACATGTGAATGAAATATAATCATTATAATATATGCATCAATAAATTCTTGTGGATTTACAATACTGTGTATTAATTTAACTAAACTAACTAATTCTTTTCCTTCTATATCGTCTTCATTACCATTATCAATTTTTTTTAGTGCATTAAAAATTACTGGAAAAATTAAACTATGATTTTTTTGTCGACTACCATAAAGCTCATACTTAAATAACATATATAATAAATCATGAAGAAAAGGTGCATTTCGAAACTCTACAGGCGATAGATCATAAAAAATCATAAAATTATCTTCAATTACTGGCCATGGTTCAATTACAGAAGGGACTAAAATTAGAGACTCATTTTTCTTTAATATTAAATCTACTCTTTCTTTGAAGACTTCAGTAAAATGATTCATTTTTCCATGATTTGCCATAAATGAGTGAGGCTCTCCAAGAAATTTGGAAATAGAAACTTCAACACCATAAGTTTTTTTTAGTTCTAGATGATTGCGCAAATAATTTGCAATTAAAATAAATAGATTAGATTTATCAAGAGAAAATAAATTTTTAGTAGAAAGTGCTTTGTCTTGCCAGTAACTTTTTTCATCAACCTTTGTGTATGCTGGCACATGATGAAAATGACTAAATTGCCCCCTTAAATTAGAGTAAAAATCAGGCATTGGTCTGTCTAATATAGTTAGTTCCCTATTGTTTTTTTCAAAAATGATTTTTGACGGTTTTACTTTACAGTTATTGTTTATCATCTGTGAAGAGGGTTTGTTAATAATAAGACTTAAAAGTGTTTTAAATGGTTTATTTGTTGTTTTATTAAAAATATTATACTTATATCCATAAACTAAACATAGGCAGCAAATATTAACCTTATCTGCCAGCTTTATTAAAACCCTTGCAATCACTATCACAAAGTTAAAATATTTCTTTATCCCAAACATATAATTTTTTATCTTTAAAGCTTATCAGCATTCTTTCGAAATCGATCATTGACTTGAATTAATTTTTCAAATGTCCCTTCTGCTTTAAGTTCCCCTTTTTCTAAAAAGAAAATAATATCACAATTCTTCACAGTACTTAAACGATGAGCAATCATGATAATAGTGATTTTTTTTCCAAGTTTGTTTACTGCCTCCATCACTGCCTGTTCAGTGAGATTATCTAATGCACTAGTGGCTTCATCCAAAATTAATACTTTTGGATTGTGATATAATGCTCTTGCAATCCCTATACGCTGGCGCTGGCCACCAGACAATCTTACACCACGTTCCCCTACATTTGTTTGATATTGCTGAGGTAATTCATTTGTGACAAACTCATGCAAGTTCGCCATTTTAGCAGCACGCTCAACTGCTACTTGACTAATATATTCAGGGTTAGTACCAAAAGCTATATTAGCTGCAATAGTATCATCAGACAGAAAAATTTGTTGTGGGACATAACCAATAGATCGTTGCCAAGCTCTATGATTATTTTTATTAATTACTTGACCATCAACCTCCAAGGTGCCCTTGTTAGGTTTTAGTAAGCCAAGTATTATATCTACTGTTGTGGTTTTACCACTACCAGTGGCACCTACTATTCCAACAGTACTACGAGCAGGTATGGTAAGTTTGATATCGTTTAATGCTACATGCGATGCATTTGGGTAATTGTAGTAAATATGGTTTAGTGCTATTGTTTTATTGAGTGGAAAAATATCCTCACTTTTTTCTTTATCTGGTATTGTTGATTTTAAACTTTTAAGATCATTATTTAGAGCATCAATTGCAGGCTCAATAAAACGTAATTGAACTCCAGCTCTATAAACCTGCTGTAGCGCTGGCATTAATCGATAGCCTGCAAAGGCAAAAAAAGTAATCTTAGGAAGTATATCTATAAAAATTCCACTTTGCCGCATAAAGTAAAGCACTATTAACATCATGCCACCAAAAATAATCGCCTCTAGTGCAAATCGTGGTAATTGACTAATAACCTGAGCAGTACCTTCAACACGAGCGAAAATTTTAGCTGGAACAGAAAACCGCTGAACATAAACTTGCTCTAGCCCACCAACTTTAACTTCTTTTGCAGCACCAAAGGCCTCGCTTACAATCATATAGCGCTCCTCATTTGCTTTCAATCTTTCTTCACCAATACGCTTCATGAAACCTAAGGTTATTAAGTAAATAATTCCATAAGATCCTCCGATTATAAAAGCAACTATAAAAGTAATTTTAAGATCAACAAATATCAATAATGTTACTAAAAAAATAATAACAATTGTTTGTGACATCAAATTCATCATGGGCTTAATGCCTTGAGCTATAACGATAGATACTTCTGAAAGAATGGTCTTACTGAGATCTGCACTATGGCGATTTAAAAACCAGCTATATGGCTGTTGCAGGTAACCCTCTATTAATCTCTTGCCGATACTGTATTCACGCATTAAGGCAAAGCGCAATTGTATATAAATTGTGAGAGTTTTGAAGGCAAGTGATATCATTAGCAATCCAAAAACTAAAAAACCAAGGGCAAACATAAATTCCTGATTAGTTTTGACACCAAATATACTCGCAACATGAAAAGCAGTATTATACAAGGAATTAGTTTCTACAATCTGTGGATTTGTTAGGACAGTCATAAATGGCAGGATTGAAGCCACACCCATTAAATCTAGTAATGCCATCAACAGCATCATTATAAAAAGTAAAAATGCTTTTTTTTTCTCTTTAGCTGTCAATAGATATAATATCTTTTTAAGGCTTTGCATTGGGTTTTTAATAATTTTAATTTCTAAATTATACTCTAAGTGTATTTAGAAAATTATCAATAATGATAATGGTATAGTAGATATTGCTACTAAGAAAATAAGTAGAAGACTTAGCTTAATCTAATTTTGCGGCAATAACATTAAAAATATTATTTTATTATTTACTTGTCAATTTAAATAAATTTTTTTAGCTTACTTTTTTTTAATTTCAAAAAATTTTTATAATCTTCAAAATCATCAAATTCATACCAAAAATCAGAAACAGGAATACCATAAACTTTTACATTACTTTTAATTAATCTATCTAAAAATTTAGTTAAATGCATTTTTTTTTCATTTTTTACTTTTGAATATAGTTTTAAGATATTTGCAAATTCTAATTTTGGAAAATATATTATACCCATATATTGATACTTTGGTTTTAATTTTGTAATTTTTTGTCCAATAGATTGAATATTATCATTTTTACTATTCAATTTTAAATTTTCAGCATCCTCAAAAATAGATTTTCCTTTATATTTCCAGATTTGCTCCCAATTTTTTAAAACAGGAATTTTTATATTAGAATTTTTTTTATATAGCAATAATTTGTTTAATGTTTCATGAGAAAAAAGAATATCACTATATACACAAATAAAATCATCATTTATTTTTTTCATTGCCATCAGCATTGAATATAACATTTCTTTTTTTTGAAAGTATTTATTATAAATATAATTAATCTTTTTAAATTTTTTTTTAACCTCTGATTTAATTAAATTAGGTTTAAAGCCAGTAACTATATAAATATCTTCTTCTTTTATTCTGTTGGTCTTAATAAGCTTTTTTATTGAGTTATTAATTAATGACTCACCATTTATGTCAATCAAACATTTATTTTTTTGAATTTTTTCAAAAATTCTTGAACTTCTACCTGCTGCTAAAATTGCAATTTTCATCTAATTTTAAAATAATTAAAAACTAATTTATTAATAGGTATCTGAGAAAAATTTTTACGCTCAGGATGAAACATTAAACCTAAAATTTTTTCTTTTTTTGCATAGGCTATTTCTATGGAGTTATCATTTGTTTCAGCAATATTTTCAAAATTATTAGCTAAATTTTTAATTTTATAGTTATGATATGAATTTGTGTTTAGTAGGTTTTTTTTTTTAAAAAATATAAGTTTTTTTTTAAATATTATTTCATGATTTTTTTTTACGTGATTTTCAATTTTTTTTAAAGATCCCCCAAAAAAATTATTTACAAATTGAAAGCCTCGACAAACTGCTAATATTGGGATTGACTTTTTAATTGCAAATTTTAGCAACTTTAATTCAAATTTATCTCTAATTAAATTTTCTTTTTTTTTTTTGATTGAATATAAATCATTTCCACCAGTCAGAATAACTCCATCAAAATTAAGACCGTTTATAGAATTTTTATTTTGTGGGATCCAAGTAAATAAATTTACTTTATTGTGAAAAAAATTTAACCAAGATAAGTCTAAAAATTGTCCAAACTGTCCGTACTTATCTTTTATAATCTTGGGACTTATTAGTATTTTTTTCACTAGTTTATAATGTTAATTGTTTTCTGCTTAGCATTAATATTCACTATATTCGCATTTTGTAAATTACCATACAATAAATCTCCCACTCCTATTGCAGCTGGTATACCTTCATCTATACATCGTATTGACATATGAGAATTTGCACCTCCATACTTAGTTATTAATCCAAGTATTTTAAATGAAAAAATAAAGTCATATCCAGGATCTGCACTATCAAGTAAAATAATTTTGTTTCTTAAGTCTTGTTTTTTTAAATTTTGTAAGTTTGTAATTTCAATTATTTTTCCTGTTATTTCTGTCGATTGAACATAATTTGGCTTTACGGTACTTTTTTCAAATTCATAAAAATCATTTTTACTTCTTATAAAATCTGGAATTTCTAATTTCTTAGTAATTTCATATTGTAATTTATTTTGCTCTATATTTTTTTTCATTATTTGTTTTAATTTATACACATCAAGATTGTTATAATAATTAATAATATCTTTAATTGAAATAAATTCTAAATCATTTCTTTTAATATCTATTTTAGAGCCAAGTTTTATTAATTCTTTAAAAATTAAATCAATCGACCTTGTAAAAATTAACTTAGAATATTCACGATGAAATATTGCATCTTTAGCAAATTTTAAAAAATTATTAGCATTACAATTTATATTGTTTTTTTTAAAAATTTTATTAATTTTATCTTTCTTCTTTTTACTGATTATAAATTTTTTTGTTTTTTTAAATTTTAAATTTTTTGTGTTAAAATAATTTTTAAAACCTTCTTGATAATTTTGAGAACTAATTGAATAAGTCATAGGTCTAAGGTGTCCAAAATCTTTAAAAAATTTATTTTTATTTTTGCTATTTAAAAGAGAATTATTAATTTTTTTCTGAACGTTATCAATAGACTCAAAAAATGAATTATAATCAGTTTGTTCTATAATATTATGTGTAACGAAAGTTCTCAAAATTTTTGTTGCTACAAAAGCACATCTTGCTATTCCAGCGAAAGGTAATGTACCAAACTCTTTACAATCATTTATTAGAAAAAAAATACTTTCTATATTATTCCTTTTACTTGAAATAATACCATCTTGTTTAGTTTTTAAAGATTCAATTTTATTAATTTCTTTATTTAATAACTTTGAATTTAAATAATTATTAGTTAATTTTTTTAATGATCGAATATATTCACTGGTATCTTTTTTATTTAGATACTTTTTTATTTTAGACCTGCTATCAACATCAAAAAAAGTTTCAATTAAGTCAAATTCTATTTTATCATGTAGCTCAGGGTTAGTATTTAATCTTTTTACCAGATAATTAATAATTTTATTTTTAGTTAATTTTTTTAAATCATTTGGTAAGAAGGAATTAAAGTCCACTCTTAAATCTATATAAGGACAACCTAAAAAATTTACCATCAACGGATTGGGTTTTAAGTTTTGATATAAGTAATTTTTTCTTTGTTCTGACCATACACTGTCTGTGATTAATTCTGAGTATAAGCTTAGGCTTAACAGTGAAGGCTTTACACCTATCATTTCAGCTGGGTTCCAATCTGACATGTTCGAAAACGCTGTAAATTTTCCAGGTATTGTTACTGGTGAATTTTGAAGATTGGAAAATTTTTTTTCTATATTTCTTAATGCGCTATAAACTAATTTATCATCAATTTTACTACTTACTCTTTTTAGTGATCTGCTTTGTACTATAAATATCTTTTTATTTTTAACGCAAAATTCAATATCAAGTCTATTGTCATCTACCAAATCTTCAATATTTCTAATAACGGTAAGCAACTTTCTATATTTTGACTTATGCGCATAATTTCTACAAATAATAATATTTTTTATTTGTGTCCCATTCGCTCCAGATGTAATTGTATCTGTCTTACCTGAAGTGTCTAAATTTATTGAGTAATATGGTGCATTTGAATTAATTTCTCTAGTAAAGACTACCCCAGCATAATCTGGGTTATTTATATATTTTTGGAAAATTATTTCATCTTTATTCTTAAGTTTTTTTAAAACTTTTTCAGAATACTTTTGAATATTAAGTGTGCTCAAATCATTTAATTGGTATGAATCGTACTTCCCAGCATTTGATTGATTTAAATTATCTTCGTTCTTAGAAGATGATCTAATAATAATTTTTTGTTTGAAAAATTTCTTAAATATAGCCTTTGAAATCTTTTCTTTATTCTTAAAATAAAATTCTTTTGAACATTTTAAAAATGGTGGAACTGTATAATTATATTTATCCTGTTTTTTTTCTAAAAAACTTAAAGTTCCAGCTTTACCTAAAATTTTCATTATTTAATTAATATATGTTTTAAAATTTATTTATTTAGACAAAATCGTATAATTATTTAAAATATATTCATCGTTAAGTCCAATCAAAAAATAAAGGATATTCAGGGCTGTTTTATCAAAATAGTTCGCTCAGATAAAAGTTTGCATTCTAACTTCTCATCTATTCCAAGGACTTGCTCTAAACTGCTAATACGTTTGCTGATGTCATTTTTATTTAATGGTGGAAACTTGTAATTTTCTTTATAATTTCCAAGTCTATTTGGAAATAACTTTTTTAATACTTTGCTAAGTGTTCTTTTAAAATTTGTAGCTTTTAAAAACCATTGAAACTTTATCCAGTTTGAGGTTTGAGAGAGATTTTCACTAGTAAGACTGTCCCATTTTTTAACAATCTTATAGGCCGCCAATTCCTCACCATCAAAAAAAATTTTTTTTGATATTAGCTCTGGAATTGGCTTATTAATATTCTTTTTAACATCATATTTTAAATCATCAAAAATAGTGTTTACTTTTTTTAAAAGTTCTTCTGGTGTTTGAATGTGAAAACCTAACTTATTAGGTAGTTCGTTTCCATATTTCTGAACATAAGGTACATACGTCAAAAGTGGTTTATTAGAAACTATAGTCTCAAATGCGGTAGTGCACCCATTATGCATTACTGCAAAAGCGTTGTTAACCCAAGCTGAGATCGAGTCTTCTCGAATAACATGAACATTCGGAATGCCATCAAGAAAAATCTTCCAAATTTCAATATTTTCTGCCGGGTGTGGTCTTAAAACAATGTCATACCCATTATTATGTTCAGAAAGATGTTGAATGGCCTTGATAAAAGCTGCTGTAGTTAGATAATTATCAGCTGTATATCCAAAATGAAAATCAACCAACTCTGGTTCACGTTGATAATAACCTGCACGCTTAAAATTAATGAACGATTCATGAAATGGAACCATTCCATTAGACCAAGCCATGTTAGACGAGATTAATAAAAAAGGTTTTTTTGGAGTTAAAAAAGGAATGCCCCAGTAATCAGAAAAACGTGGTTTCCATAAATCGGCTCGTGGTGAACCTGTTTTAATTATCTTAGATGAATGTTTTGAATAGTCTTGCTTTAATGCCTCTTCATCATCAGACCCCCATGCAAAAACCATAGAAGATTGCTCCATTGTTTTCTCTGAATATCTCGTTTTTGAGAATTCTTCATATCCATCAATATCTAAACCTGCTTCTTCATCAATGCTTGTGATTAAAAAACCCTTGTTAACAATAGCCTGATGTCTAGCAATTTTCTTTTTGGTTGGGGTCAAAGATTTGGTGTGAAATATTCCTGGAGCAAGTAAGCCTTTGGTTATGCCACTAACTATTCCAGATATATCAGAGATTATAACTTGATGTCCTCTTGATGCCGCTAAGGTCGCTAATAAGAGCTTACTATCCAGTTCTCGAGCAGAAATTTCAACATGTATGTAGATATTCATAAAACTGAGTAGGTTAGTGTTGATAGTATAATCTTTTGTTTTTATGTCAATATTTTTAAAATCTTTTCTTATAGTCTTTGTTTAATAGAGCAAGTTCTTTAGTGTACTCCACATCCCCACAAAAAATACTTCAATCTTAAATATAAATAAAGAGTGACCAAAATTTTTAATGAACCATCAAGAAATACAAGATGTTTTTTTTAAAGAAACTCATTTTTGATTTTAATATTTTAATATATTATTTTTAAGAAATTTATAATAAGAATTAGAACTTATTAAAAATAACAATATCGTTAAATAAGATTAAATATATCAAAATAGAAAATGAATTTAAGCTCTATTTCATTAAAAAAAAACAACACTATAAATGATGCAATTAATATATTAAATATTTCAGGGACTCAGATTGTTTTAATCAAAAATAATAAAAATCAATTAATTGGAACAGTTACTGATGGAGATATTAGAAGAAGCCTATTTAAAAAAAAAAACTTTGACTCAAAATTGTCAGAGATAATGAATAACAAACCATTTGTAGTAAAAAAGAAAATATCTTCTAGCTATGTACGGTTTCTAATGGAAAAAAATGAAATTTTACAAATTCCATTAATAGATGCTAATAAAAAAGTTGTAAAAATTTATTACTGGAACAAAAAAAATTCGACCGAAAGAAATAACTTTTTTTTCTTACTTGCTGGTGGATTCGGAAAAAGACTTTGGCCGTTAACTAAAAACACTCCAAAACCCATGCTTAAAATAAATAATACACCTATTATTGAACTTATATTAGAAAATGCAAAAAATCAGGGATTTAAAAATTTCTATATTTCGGTCTTTTACAAAAAAGAAAAGATAATCAATCACTTTAAAGATAGAAAAGAGTATAAAAATATTAAATACACACACGAAACTAAGCCACTTGGCACCGCAGGTTCTTTAAAACTTATAAACAAAAATACCAATCTTCCAATTATAATTGCGAACGGTGACACAATTTTAAATATTAATTTTTCAGATTTACTAACATTTCACAAAAAAAATAAGGCTTTTGCAACAATGGTTGTTCAGCAAGTAAACCGTACAAGTAAATTTGGTATTATAAAAA
>MDTF01013707.1_pt1 | contig 11656 bp, 8 predicted proteins | sample 811191 | NCBI WGS metagenome assembly MDTF01 (sample SAMN05326649, study PRJNA326480) | marine metagenome | isolation source: seawater | place: Southern Ocean | collected 2011
CATAAATACACTTCAAGGTGCAAATATGGTTTTTATTACTGCTGGTATGGGTGGTGGAACCGGAACAGGAGCCGCACATGTTATCGCAAGAGCCGCAAAAGAATTAAATATCTTAACAGTAGGAGTTGTTACACTTCCTTTTTTATATGAAGGACCTTCAAGAATGAGAACAGCACAACAAGGGCTTGAAGAACTGAGAAAACATGTAGATACAATTATTGTGATTCCAAATCAAAATTTATTTAAAATTGCAAATGAACAGACTACATTTAAAGAATCTTTCAGGCTTTCAAATAATGTTTTAATGCAAGGAGTGCAGAGTGTAACTGACCTAATGGTCAGACCAGGTATAATTAATCTAGACTTTGCTGACGTTGAAACTGTAATGGCTTCAATGGGTAAAGCAATGATGGGAACAGGAGAGGCTGAAGGTGAGGGTAGAGCTGCGAAAGCAACCGATATGGCAATCAGCAATCCACTTATTGATGATTACACTTTAAAAGGTGCAAAAGGATTATTGGTAAATATTACTTGTGGTGATGATCTTAAATTATTTGAAGTTGATGAAGTGATAAATAAAATAAGAGCAGAAGTTGATTCTGAAGCAGAAGTAATAACTGGTGCAATAACAGATACAACACTTGATGGAAAAATTAGAGTTTCAATTGTAGCTACGGCACTAGATGGGCAACAGCCTGAATCAAAATCTGTAATTAATATGGTTCACAGAATACAGAATAGAAATACTGGATATTCAGATTTTAGCATTGCAGGTTCAGCGCAATCATTTAATTTTTCACCAACAATTGCTAGTACAATTACACACGGAGCTAATGCATTAAAGTTAGAAAATGAGGTTATGCTAGAGCCAGTTAATAGTACCACATCATCAGAAAAGATGAATGAGCATACAGTTGACAACAGTAATATTGAGAGTGTTGTTGAAAATAATCACACACACGATTATAATCAATCATCCAAGGAGGAAGTCCAAAGTAATACGAATGAAATAGTAGAAAATAATTTCGTGGAAGAAGAGCACGTCTCTAATGGACTTGAAAACTTTGGAGTAGAAGGAGAAGCAGCTCCACACTTGTTTGCTTCAGACAACGAGACCATAGAAACAGAAGGTTTGTTGTCTACAGAAAATACCGAGAATAACTATGAAGACGATGATCTAGAAATTCCGGCATTCTTAAGAAGACAAAAAAATTAATGGATTCCAAAAAAATAAATGATAGCCACTATAATACCGGATATGAGAAATCATTACCCGGTATTGCTAAGTGAATTAATTAGCATTATTACCCCTCAATATGGTGGCACATTTATTGACTGTACGTTTGGTCAAGGGGGTTACACAAAAAAAATTTTAAATTTTGCTGATACGAAGGTTATAGCTTTAGATAGAGATATAGATAGCAGTGAAAAAGCTCAAGAAATTCAGAAAGAATATGAGGATAGATTTTTATTTAAGAATATAAAATTTAGTCAACTTGAAAAGTTAAAACTTAAAAATGAAAATATTAAAGGAATAATTTTTGATTTAGGTTACTCATACACACAAATAAAAGATCCAAAAAAAGGCCTTTCTTTTGAAACTATAGGTGAACTTAATATGAAAATGGGAATTAATGAGTTCTCTGCTAAGGAAGCAATAAATATTCTAGATGAAAAAGAGCTTGCTCAAATATTCAAATATTTTGGGGAAGAAAAAGATAGCAATAGAATAGCCCACAATATTGTAGAAGACAGGGTAACAAGAAAAATAACCACTGAGGAGTTAGTTAGGATCATAGAGTCGTCAAAAAGAAAAAAAAATCAAAGAACTCATAGTGCAACGAAAGTATTTCAAGCATTAAGAATTTTTGTTAACAAAGAAATTAGTGAATTAATTTATGGGCTTATAAATGCAGCAAAAGTAGTTAAAAAGGACGGTGTTATAGCTGTTGTGACATTTCATTCTCTAGAAGACAGAATAGTTAAATATTTTTTTAAAAGTTTAACAGAAAATAAAAGCGTATCTCGATACATGCCAAAAAATGAGGAAAAAATTAACCTATTTAAATCTATTAGTAAAAAACCAATTACTCCTTCTACAAATGAAATTAAAGAAAACCCACCTTCAAGATCTGCAAAATTAAGGTACATTATTAAAAAAGAAAATTTTTATAATTTTGAAACAGATATTTTAGATAAATTCAAATATTTGATCGAAATCGAAAATTTCTCAAAAAAACTATGAAAAAAGTTGCATTATTAATTATTTTTGTATTAATCTTATCCACATCCTTAGTTAAAAATTCTACCAAAGAAATTGAAGATAAAATTTTTGTTTTAAATGAATCTATTAGATTTTTTAAAGCAAAATTTGGTGATGAAATGTTAGAATATAATTTTTTAAGTTCACCAGATAGACTGATTCAATATCAGTTGGAATATTTTGAAAAAGAGTTAATTAAGATTAACATCATGAAAATCCAAGAGATATCAGAAAAAAATAACATTATAGAATTGACTGATTTTATAAAAAAGACGAATGATGAGTAAAAAAGACTCTAAACTTATTTTAGAAGAGTATGAAAATAAATTTTTATATGAGAAAAGTAAAACCAATTTAAACATAGAGTTTAATAGAATTGCTTTTATTTTTTTTATACTTTTGATAATTTCAATAATCTTTTCAATACAACTGCTTCACTTAGGATCTTTAAAAAAAGATAATGAGGTTAAGCCATTAATTATTAAAAAGGATTACAGAGCAAATATAATAGATAGAAATGGAAGTTATTTAGTAAAATCAGTTAGTTCAATTGATATAGGAATTAGTCCAAAAGAAGTAATAGATAAAAAAAGATTATTAATTAATTTAAAGTGGATTTTTCCCAATAAAAATTACAAAGAAATTAAAAAGAAACTTAATAAGAATAAGTTTTTTAAATTTGAAAAGAATATATCTCAAACAAATTATGAAAAAATTATGTCACTTGGAGATAAGGCAATTAGACCAGAGGAAAAATTAACAAGGCTGTATCCACACAAAAATCTTTTTAGTCACTTAATAGGGCAAATTGATGATGATAACAATGGTATTTCTGGAATAGAAAAATCATTTGACAAAGAATTAAAGACAACAAAAGACCCGATAAAATTAACTGTAGACGCTGATATTCAATTTTTAATAAGAAAAGAATTATTGAAATTTCAGAAAATATTTAGGGCCAAGGGAAGTGCTGCTATTTTAATGAATGTAAATAATGGAAGTATAATTTCAATGGTTTCACTACCAGATTTTAACCTTAACGAAAGAAAGGCTATCACAAATGTAGATTATATTAATAGGGCAACTAAGGGTGTTTATGAATTTGGTTCTGTTTTTAAAACATTTACAGTTGCTGCTGGTTTCAATGAAAACTTAATAGAGCCCAATACTCAATATTTAAATTTAAAAAAACAAATTGATTGTAATCGATTTAAGATAAGAGAATATAGTGACAAAACACCAACAGACCTTACGGTCGAAGAGATTTTAGTTAGATCAGGAAATATAGGATCTGTTCGAATAGGTCAAAAGATAGGAAAAGACAAATTTAAGTCTTTCTTAGAAAAAATTGGAGTAATAGGTACAATTGATTTTGATATTCAAGAAGTAGGAAAACCAATTCCAATTAATTGGGGGAAGTGTAAATTAGCAACAGTTTCTTACGGTCATGGCATTACAACTACTCTTTTACAAATTGCAAAAGGTTATTCAATAGTTACAAACGGTGGATATGACATTCAGCCAACTGTAATTGAAAAAAATCTAATAAAGAAATATTCACAAAAAAGAATATTAAACGAAGGTGTTTCAGATAAAATAAATAAAATATTGAGAAAAGTTGTTACAAGTAAAGAAGGAACTGCCGAACTAGCAAATGTGGAAGGTTATGAAGTGGGTGGTAAAACTGGAACAGCTCAAATATCTAAAAATGGTAAGTACACACGAGATAAAATAAATACGTTTGCAGCAATTCTTCCATCACAAAAGCCAAGGTATATTTTGGTGGTCATGCTGGATGAGCCAAAGACTAACAGTGAGTATATTTATTACTATAGAGATGACACGCAACCAACTAAAGGAACACCATTTAATACAGCAGGATGGACGTCAGTTGAAGTTGTAGCTAAAATCATTGAAAAGATTGGGCCTATTTTAGCCACAAAATATATAGAAAATTAAATAGTTCATGAGCATCCAAAAAATTTTTAAAACAATTGAAATGAAATATAAAAGTCAGTATTTTTCAGGTCTTTGTTTTAATAGTCTAAAATGTAAAAAAGATAATATATTTTTTGCAATAAAGGGAACTAAAATAAATGGTAACAAATTCATAGAGCATGCCATTAAAAAAGGTGCAAAGATTATTATATCAAATCAAAAATTTGAAGGTGTAAAAAAAAAAGTACTTTTTATAAGATCTTCCAATGTAAGAAAGTCCCTATCAGAATTTGCTTATGCGCTCTATAAAGACAAACCAAGAAATATAATTGCAGTGACAGGAACAAATGGTAAATCATCGGTAGCTGACTTTTACTTCCAAATTTTAAAATTGAATAAAAAAAAAGTAGCTTCAATTGGGACTTTGGGCATCAAAACAAAGAGTTATATAAAAAAAGTATCAAACACAACTTTAGACCCAATTGCATTAAGCATCTGCTTAAATAAACTTAAAAAAGAAAACATTAATGACGTTATATTGGAGGCGTCGAGTCATGGACTTAAACAAAATAGATTAGATGGTTTAAAATTTAAAGCAGGTATATTTACAAATTTATCTCATGATCATTTAGATTACCATAAAACCATAGACAACTATTTTGAATCTAAATTATATCTATTTAAAGAATTACTCATGAAAGATGCAAGTATAATTACTGACAGAGAAATTCTTCAATATAAAAAGATAAAAAGCATAGCCTTAAAAAAAAATTATAATATAGAAACAATTTCAAATAAAAATGGAGGTTTAGAAATTATTTCACATAAACATCAAAATGAAAAACAAATAATTAAGATTAGATATAATAGAAATACTTATGAATTTGAAACAAGATTAATAGGAAGGATTCAAATCAAAAATATTTTAATGGCAATGATAGCGGCTACCAAAAGTGGTTTAAGTTTTAAGAAAATTGTCAATACAATTGATAATGTAAAACCAATAAGTGGAAGATTAGAGCAAATTGGAGTTATTAAAAATAATTCTAAAGTTATATTGGATTATGCCCATACCCCTGAAGCACTGAAAGAATCTTTAAAAAGTTTAAAAGAACAATTTGAAAATAGGAGAATTTCAATAGTTTTTGGCTGTGGTGGAAATAGAGATAAAGCAAAGAGGCCAATGATGGGTAAAATTGCCAATCAATATTGTGATAAAATTTATCTAACCGATGACAATCCTCGATACGAAAATCCAAAAAAAATAAGAGGATCTATAAAAAAAAATATCAATAAATCTAAAATCTATGAAATTTCAAATAGAGCAAGTGCTATTAAGAAAGGGGTACTTAACTTAAAAACAGGAGATATATTATTTGTTGCTGGTAAAGGACATGAAAAAACACAAGAATATAGGAAAGTAAAAAAATTATTTTCTGACAAACAGGAAATATTAAAAAATATCAAAATAAAAAATAAAACAATTTCTAATGATTTTAGATTAAATATTTTAACAGAATTGAATAATACAAATAATATTTCTACAAAATTAAAAATTAATAATGCGTCAATTAATTCTAAAGAAATTAATAAAAATGATATTTTTTTTGCTATTAAAGGAAAAAATAAGGACGGAAATTTATTTATTACAGAAGCATTTAAAAATGGAGCATCACTAGTAATAACTGATAAATTAAAAAATAATAAAAATTGTTTAAGAGTAAAAAATACTTTAAAATTTTTGACACATGCGTCATCGATATTAAGAGAAAATTTATCTTGCAAAGTCATAGCTATCACAGGAAGTTCTGGAAAAACCTCACTTAAAGAGTTGATAGGTAGGTCGTTAAAAAAAGATTATAGTGTTACATATTCCCCAAGGTCATTTAATAACAATTTTGGAGTTCCTGTAAGTTTATTTAATTTAAGAAAAAGTGATGATTTTGGTATTTTCGAAATTGGAATGAATAAAAAGGGTGAAATTAACTATTTATCAAAAATTATAAAACCTGATGTTGGTATTATTACAAATATCTCTTATGCACATATTAAAAATTTTAAAAATATTAAAGAAATAGCATTAGCTAAATCAGAAATTATTCAAAATATTAAAGAGAACGGTCATCTTATCTTAAACGCTGATGACTATTTCTACAATTTTCATAAAAAGATAGCTTTAAAAAAAAACATAAATATTCTTTCTTTCAGTATAAAGAATAAAAGTTCCACTATTTATTTAAATTCAATAATAAAAGAAAAATTAAAATATAAAATTTATATAACCATTGATAAAAGGAGTAGTTATTTCTATCTTAATACCTGTTATGAAAGCGATATAAAAAATTTACTTGCTTCAATTGCAGTTGTTTCAATTTATAAAGATATAGATAAGATAAATTGTAATTATTTTTATAATCACAAAATACCAACAGGTCGTGGTGATATTTCAAAAATTAAGTTATTTAAAAAAAATTTTTACCTTATAGATCAAAGTTATAACTCAAATCCACTCTCATTGAATTCGGCATTAAAAAATTTTAATACGATTAAACTGAATGATGCTAAAAAACATTTAATTCTTGGAGACATGTTGGAATTAGGAAAATATTCCAAAAAATTACACAAAGATATTATAAAGAATATTAATAAAACATCTATTAAAAATGTGAATGTTATTGGAAAATATATGAGTGAAGCCTATAAAATTCTTTATAAGAATAAAAAGGGCTCTATTTTAAAAAATAATTTTGAAATAATTAATTTGATTAAAAATAATATAAATAATAATGATTACTTAATGATAAAGGGTTCAAATTCTACAGGACTTAATAAATTAACAAGCGATATAAAAAAAGGAAAAATCAATGCTTTATAGCCTTATTCTAGAGCTTATAGACCAATACAGCTTCCTTAACGTCTTTAAGTATCTCACCTTTAGAACAGGTCTGGCAATGTTTACATCTATGGCTGTAGTTTTGCTTGTGGGTACGCCATTTATTAAATTTTTTTCAGCAAGAAAAATTTTAAATCCAATTCGAAATGACGGACCAACAGAACACATTATAAAAAAAATAGGAACCCCAACTATGGGTGGTGTATTAATACTCCTGGGGTTATTTTCTGGTATTCTTTTATGGGGAAACTTATCCAGTCACTATGTTTGGTTTTTACTTTTTATAGTCACTTTTTTTGGTTTGTTGGGTGCTTATGATGATTATAAAAAAATTAAATACAAGAATTCATCTGGTATCTCTTTTAAATTTAAAATAATTTCTCAAATTTTAATAGCCCTTGTAGCAATGCTCATGTTGTCTCATTTTTCACAGCATGAAGAGTTAACCAATTTATATTTTCCATTTTTCAAAAATTTAATTGTAAACCTTGGATGGTTTTTTATTCCTTTTGCTATATTTGTAATTGTAGGATCTTCAAATGCGGTAAACTTAACAGATGGCCTTGATGGCTTAGCCACAGTACCTGTAATTTTAGTAGCTGCATGTTTTGCTTTTATAAGTTATATCACAGGAAATATTGTTTTTTCTGAATATTTAAAAATAACCTACATTGAAGGTATGGGTGAGGCATCTGTTTTCTGTGGAGCAATCATTGGATCATGTTTGGGTTTCCTATGGTTTAATGCACCACCAGCAAAAATATTTATGGGGGACACAGGATCTCTAGCATTGGGTGGATCACTTGGTGCTATTGGAGTAATTACGAAACATGAAATTGTGTTAGCAATAACTGGTGGACTATTCGTGCTAGAGGCAGTTTCAGTTATTGTCCAAGTATTGTCGTTTAAATTAACGGGAAAAAGAGTTTTCAGAATGGCACCTATTCACCATCATTTTGAAAAAAAGGGATGGCCTGAATCAACCGTAGTGATAAGATTTTGGATAATTTCAATAATACTTGCAATGATAGGATTGGCAACATTAAAACTAAGATAATGTTAAATAATCAAGATATCTTTCAAAAAAAAAATATTTTAGTATATGGATTAGGAAAAAGTGGTTTATCTACTTTTAAGTTTTTAAAAAAAAAAAATAAAATTTATTTATTTGATGATAAAAAAATTACTAATAATAATATTGATATAAAAAAAAATTTAATTAATCATAAAAATTTACTAAAAAAAAGTATAGACCATATAATAATTAGCCCAGGCATAGATATTAGGAAATGTGGACTTAAAAAATATCTAAAAAAAAATCATAAAAAAATAAATACAGATCTAGATGTCTTTTATAAATTTTATAAAAAAAATAAGAAGATAACCATCACAGGTACAAACGGCAAATCAACAACTGCTAGGCTAGTTTATGAGGTTTTACGAGATCAAAATTTTGATGCTAGGATAGTTGGAAATATAGGAAATCCAGTATTGTTAGAAAAAAAAGTGACAAATAAAACAATATTTGTAGTTGAGGCATCATCTTACCAATTGGAATATAGTAAATTATTTAGATCAAACATTTCTGTGATTTTAAATATTTCATCAGATCATCTAGAGAGACATAAAAATTTAAAAAATTATATAAAGGCAAAATTTAAAATTATTAAAAACCAATTAAAAGAGGATTATGCAATACTGAATATGAATAATCCATATATAAAGCAAGAAATAAAAACTAAAAAATTTTCATCTAAATTAATCAAAATTTACAAATATTTAGATATTAAATTTTTAAAAAAAATTAATAATCCATATTTCTACAGTGAAGGTAATAGAGAAAATTTATCTTTTGTTTTTGCAATTGCAAAAATACTTAAGCTCAAAAAAAGTAATTTATTTAAAACATTAAAAAAATTTAAGGGCCTGAAATATAGACAACAAGTAATTTTCAAATCTAAGAATTTAACCATTATTAACGATTCAAAGTCTACTAGTTTTTCATCATCAGTAAGTATCTTAAAATTGATGTCAAATGTTTTTTGGATAGTTGGTGGTTTAGCCAAAAAAGGAGACAAATTTTTATTAAAGAAAAATGAATGTACAAATCTTAAAACATATATCTATGGAAAAAATAAGAATACTTTTTTAAATCAATTAAAAAATATAGTTAAGTGTGAATCTTTTATAAATTTAGAATTTTTAATTAAGAAAGTTTTTTTAGACATAAAAAACAATAAAGATCTAAAGCATAAAACTATTCTTTTTAGTCCAGCAGCAGCTTCTTTTGATACTTTTAAAAATTTTGAAGAGAGAGGAAGGTACTTCAATTATCTCATAAAAAAAAATAATAATGTTTAGTGATATTTCAATTTATAGATTGTACTACGATTGGTGGAAAAATATTGATAAAGTTATTTTTTTACTAATAGTTATCTTATTCATTTTAGGATTATTTTTTTCTCTTGCGTCTACGTCATTAATCGCATCTGATAAGTTAGAGACTAATAGTTATTTTTTCTTTTTTAAACACTTCATATACTTTTTAATTGGAATGACTATTCTAATATTTTTTTCATCGTTAAGTGAAAAAAACCTTTTTAAATTATCTATTTTTCTTTTTTTTGTTTCTTTATTTTTTTTAATTTTGGTACCATTAGTAGGCACCGAAGTTAAGGGTGCAAAACGATGGCTTGATTTAGTTTTTATACCAAGGTTTCAACCCGTAGAACTTATTAAACCTTTTACAATAATTTTTCTTGCAACTATTTTGAGTAGTGAAAAAAATATTAATATCTATTATAAATATTGTATTAGCTTTATTGCTATAATTCCCACGTGTTTCTTGTTGATGATACAGCCAGATATAGGACAAACTTTACTTATTTTACTTTCCTGGGTTACATTAGTTTTTATTTCGGGAATAAGTCTTTTTGTATTCTTGGCTTTTTTTGGTATTACCTTCACATCTCTAATTTACTTAATTTTTTATATACCTAAATTTGACTATATTAGAAAAAGAATTTTTTCATTCTTTAATCCAGATACTGGAACTCATGGAGCGCAGGCCGCCAAATCTGTTGATGGGATAGCTAGTGGTGGTTTTTTTGGAAAAGGTATTGGGGAGGGAACGCTAAAATATAAAGGATCTGAAACGCATACTGATTTTATAATTTCTGTAATATCTGAAGAATTTGGTGTTGTTATAATTATTTTAATATTGGCAATCTTTTTATTTTTTATCTACAGCGTATTTCAAAAAGTTTATTTAGAAGAAAATGAAAAAATAAAATTAGTTCTTGTAGGATCAATTACTATAATTTTGATCCAAACTTTAATCCATGTAGGTGTTAATATAAGATTACTTCCTACAACTGGTATGACCTTACCGTTCTTGAGTTATGGAGGGTCTTCAATTATAGGTGTGTCAATTCTTTCAGGAATAATCTTAAACCTAACAAAGAGAAAAGTTAATTAATATGAAAAATATTTTAATCAGTACAGGTGGCTCCGGTGGACATGTGGTTCCAGCAAAAATATTTTATAAACACTTAAAGAATGAATTTAATGTTTTTATGTCATCTGATGATAGAGGAATTAAATTTTTAGATATAGATGAATACAATGTAAAAATTATTAATACACCAAAAATATCTAAAAATATTTATATGATCCCAGTTCAAATTTTTAAAATAATAGGATTGATTTTTAAATCATTTTTTTTTCTAAAAGATAAAAAAATTGAGATATTAATCTCAACTGGTGGATATATGTCGTTGCCTCTATGCGTGGCATCTAAAATTCTTAACATAAAAATTTTTTTATTCGAACCCAACCTAGTTTTAGGTAGATCAAATAAATTTTTTATTAACAGTTGTCATAAAATTTTTTGTTATTCGGATAAAATTAAAAATTTCCCTAGCAATCTAAAAAATAAAATTTCTATAATTTCACCCCTATTAAGAAAAGAATTTTATAACCTTAGAGGAGCTAGCTATACTGGTAAAAATATTAGTTTATTGATAATAGGAGGAAGTCAGGGTGCAGAGTTATTTGATACAGAAATTCAAAATTCAATAGTAAGATTATCAAAAAAATATATATTAAAAATTTATCAGCAAACAGCTCAAAAAAATTTGAAAAATTTAAAATTATTTTATCAAGAAAAAAAAATTGATAATGAATTGTTCGATTTTAATGAAGATATCTCGGTTTTTATGTCAAAATCTAGCATATGTTTAACTAGAGCTGGTGCTTCGACATTAGCAGAATTAGTGTTTCTAAACGTACCGCATATAGCAATACCATTGCCAACTGCAAAAGATAATCATCAGTTTGAAAATGCAATTTATTATAATCAACTTGGCTGTAATTGGATTTTAAATCAAAATGAAATTAATGATAAAGATCTTAGTAATAAATTATCTAATATTATTGAAAATAAGAAAGAATATCTAAATAAAAAAATGAATATGAAAAATTTTAGCTATCAAAATACATGGAATAATATAAATCAGAAAATAATATTTACTATTAATGAAAATTGAATTAGCAAAAACTGA
>MDTF01001660.1_pt1 | contig 11650 bp, 10 predicted proteins | sample 811191 | NCBI WGS metagenome assembly MDTF01 (sample SAMN05326649, study PRJNA326480) | marine metagenome | isolation source: seawater | place: Southern Ocean | collected 2011
AATTATTACTTTTTATATAATGGCCATATTTTGGACATTGGGATATGACACCATATATGGAACACAAGACATTGTAGATGATGAAATAATTGGCGTAAAGTCGACATCTATTAAGTTTAAGAAAAGCATAAGACTATTTGTTAGCGTCTGTTATTTGTTAAGTTCTCTTCTTATAATTGGCTTATTTTATGATCAATTTGGCATGAACATTTTTACAATTTTAATTATAATTTTTATTCTAAGTTTAGTATACCAAGTGATTAGTTTTAAAGAAAATAGTCCAAAAAAATGTTTACAAATTTTTAAACTTAATAACTTTTCTGGTTTTTTATTGTTTTTAGGAGTTTTTTTAATTAATTAGAATTTTTTATGAAATTAAACGAATTATTATTAATACTTAAGCGTCTTTACCGTCACTATGTTAAAAAACATCTTAAAAGAATAATATTATCTATTGGTCTTTCATTGATTGTAGCTGCAAGTACTGCTTCAACTGCATGGCTCTTAGATCCTGCTGTAAAAAAAATATTTATAGATAAAGATAAAACATTGGCATGGGTCATACCTCTGGCAATAGTTTTTACATTTACAGCGAAAGGTCTTTCGTTATATTTTGCGAGAATGAATGTGATTATAGTTGGTGCAAGGATTGGTGCAAAGTTCCAACAACAAATCATAGATACTGTTTTACGTTTAGACATCCAAACTTTAGATAGTAGACATTCGGGTAAATATTTGGGAAACCTCTATCATGATACCAGTCATGTCACGACTTTAGTCAGCACCGGTGTTCTTAATTTAATGAAAGACAGTTTTACTGTTGTGGCTCTAGTATCCTTAATGTTTTATCAAAATTGGAAATTAGCAATGTTTGCTATTTTTATGATGCCGTTAGCGGCAATAATTTCTAAAAGTCTTGGAAAAAGAATAGGTAAGGCGACAAGTGAGGCTGGAGAAATAGCAGGTAGAATGATGACTTTTTTTACTGAACTTTTTAAAGCCTCAAGAATGATTAGAATTTATCAAAAAGAAAAAAATGAAAGCGAAAATGCATCAAAGGTAATTGTAGAAATGTTGAATAAAAATATTAAAATATCTAGTATTATGATTAGAGCTACTCCAATCATGGAAGCTTTGACTGGTTGTATGATTGCGGGATTTATTTTTTACGCAGGTGTATTAATAGACACAGGAGAAATAGAAGTTAATAATTTTTTTTCTTTTCTAGCAGCTATGATGTTAGCTTATCAACCAATACGGTCGCTTGCTACTATAAATATGGTAGCCTATCAAGGTGCTGCGGCTGCGAAAAGAGTATTTGTTGTACTAGATAGTCCTATCAAAATAAAAAATGACGAAACTCTTCCAAGTCTTTTGTTAAAAAAGTGTGAAATAGAATTTAAAGATGTAAATTTTATGTATGAAAACACTAAAGATAAAGCAATAAAAAATATCAACTTGCAAATTAATGGTAGCTGCATGACTGCTTTTGTCGGACATAGTGGCGCTGGGAAAAGCACTATTATAAATTTACTACCAAGATTTTACGATGTTCTATCAGGAGTTATTATGATAGATGGCCAAGATATAAGAGAAGTTTCGCTGGAATCGTTAAGAAAAAATATTTCATTAGTTAGCCAGGATGTTATTTTGTTTGATGATACAATTAAAAAAAATATTTTGTATGCGGATCTAACCGCAAGCGAACAAGATGTTAAAAAAGCTTGTGAGTACGCCGCTGCAAGTGAGTTTATAGAAAAACTACCTAATAGTTATGAAACTATGATTGGAGAAAACGGGATTAGACTTTCAGGTGGACAAAAACAAAGAATTTCTATTGCTAGGGCAATATTAAAAAAGGCCCCAATAATTCTCTTAGATGAGGCAACATCTTCTTTAGACGCAGACTCAGAGGAGGTGGTTCAAAATGCAATTTCTAACTTAACAAAAAATAAAACAACATTAGTTATCGCACACAGACTCTCAACTATACATAAGGCTGAAAAAATATTTGTTTTAAAAAATGGTCAGATTCTTCAATCAGGAAATCATGATTTTCTAATAAAAAACTGTGAAGAGTATAAATCACTATACCAAAAACAATTAAAATAAATTAAATGTTGCAAATTTACCGTTGCTTAACTATTTTTTTTTTTCCACTTGCTCAACTCTTAATATTCTGTCGAGTAATATTCAATAAAGAAGATAAAACTAGATATAAAGAAAAAATTTTTTCATCGTGTTTTAGACCGGAGAGAAATTTAAATAAAAAATTATACTGGTTTCATGTTGCGAGTGTAGGGGAGCTTATAAGTGTGCTGCCACTAATAGATGATATAAATAGTTTTAATAAAAACGTTGATTTTTTAATCACAACTGTAACCTTAAGTTCTGCAAGATTAGTAGAAAAAAAATTAAATAAATACGAAAATATCAAACACAGATATTTTCCACTTGATACAAAAAGATTATCAGAAGAGTTTTTAAATGTTTGGAAACCTGATTTAGTTTTTTTTGTTGACTCAGAAATCTGGCCAAATTTTTTATTTAAAATTAAAGAAAATAATATTCCTTTAATACTCATTAATGGAAGAATCACAAAAAAAAGTTTCAATAGGTGGAAAATATTTCCAGATTTTGCTAGGGAAGTGTTTGGCAATTTCGATCTATGTCTTGCAGCTAGTGAGGAGTCTAAAAAAAATTTAGAAAAACTTTATGTAAAAAATTTAATATATGTTGGTAATCTAAAATTTACGGTTAAAAATAAAAAAGAAGTTTTTAATACCTTAAATGTAGAAAAACTAAATAAATTTAAAATATGGTGTGCGGCAAGTACTCATGAAGGAGAAGAACTACTAGCTTTAAAAACACACATTGAAATAAAAAAAAAATATAATAATATTTTAACTATCATAATTCCGAGACACATTGACAGAGTTTCAAGAATTCAAAAACTTTCTAAAAGGGTTAATTTAAAAAGTCAGATTTTAAACCACAATGAATTAATCAAACCAAACATTGAAATCTTAATAGTTAATTCTTTCGGTGTTCTTCATCAATACTTCAATTACTGTAAGACTATTTTTATTGGCAAATCATTTATAAAAAAATTAAAATTCGTAGGGGGGCAAAATCCAATAGAAGCAGCAAAATATGGTTGTAAAATATTTCATGGTCCCTATGTCTATAATTTTAAAGAAATTTATGATCTTTTAAATACTCATGGTATTTCAGAACAAGTTGAAGACGAAGATGAACTTTCAAAAAAAATAGTTAAAAATTTTGAAACTCCAAAAGAGATAGATAAACAGAATTTAAATTGGCTAGAAACTCATGGTGAGAAAATATTAAAACAGACTATCAAAGAATTACATGTATTTATAAATTAAAAAATGAAAGTATTTAAACCTAAATTCTGGGGAGAAAAAAATAGTTTAATTTCTTATTTTTTATTACCCTTTGCTTTTTTACTGCAGTTTTTAATCAAATTAAAAAAAAAGAACTCTAAAAAAGAAACATTTACGATTCCAGTTATTTGTATTGGTAATATTTACTTGGGTGGTACAGGTAAAACACCACTTGCAATTGAAGTCGTTAAAATACTAAAAAAGTTAAACAATAAAACAGCAGTAATTAAAAAACTTTACAAAAATCATATAGATGAATTTAAATTAATTGAATCCAAAAATATTATATTATTTAAAGATCGGTCACGTTCCACTGCAATTAAAAAAGCTATAGCAGCTAAATTTGAATGTGTTGTTCTTGACGATGGATTTCAAGATATGTCAATTCATAAAGACATAAATATAGTTTGCTTTAATGAAAAACAATTGCTTGGCAACGGCTTCACTTTACCTGCTGGTCCTCTAAGAGAGCCCGCTACTTCCTTAAAAAAATGCCAAATTGTTGTGATTAATGGTGAAAAAAATCATGAATTTGAAAACATAATTAAAAACATTTCAAACACTATAGATATTTATTACTCTAAGTACTTACCTGTTAATATAGAAAAGTTTCAAAATCAAAACTTACTAGCATTTGCTGGCATTGGAAATCCGGATAATTTTTTTGATTTATTAGAAATGAATAATCTAAAATTATTTAAGAAAATTATATTTCCGGATCATTATAATTATTCTTTGACGGAATTAAACGATATGATTAGTTTCTCTAAAAAAAATAATTTAAAAATTGTAACAACTGAAAAAGATTTTTATAGAATTAAACACTTTGAGCTACCACAAATACAATCTTTGAATGTAAAACTTGAAATCTTGAATGTTGATAAATTTCAGAATAATATAATTAGATATTTATGATAAAAATTATTAAGTATTTTCTGCAAGCTGCGCTCATTTATTTCTTTTTTATTATTATTAAGATAATAGGTTTAAAGTTCTCTAGAATTGTTTTTTCTAATTTATTTAATAAAATTGGTCCATTGATAAAATCTGGTCAAGTAATTAATGATAATTTAGATAAATTTATAGGCCCATACAATGAAAATAAAAAAAAAGAAATTAAATTTAAGATGTGGGAAAATTTTGGTAAAACATTTGTAGAATACTTGTTTCTTAAGAAATTTAGAGAAAGTAATTCCCATATTAAAATGAAAGGTGAAAAAATTTTACTAAAAATAATCGATGAAAATAAACCTGTAATTTTTATATCAGGTCATTTTGCAAACTTTGAATTAATGTCAATGGAGTTAACAAAAAAAGGTATAAAATTAGCTACTATTTACAGGCCATTAAATAACTATTTTTTAAACCCTTTTATGGAGTACATGAGAAGTACATACGTATGCAAACATCAAATAAAAAAAGGTTTAGCTGGTGTTAAAGAATCAATAAATTATATCAAAAAAAATTTCAGTATAGCTTTAATGGTAGATCAACGTGTTAGTGAGGGTAAAAGACTTCCGTTTTTTGACAGTATGGCTCTAACAACTACTCTCCCGGCTCAACTAGCAGCAAAATATCAATTGGATATAGTTCCAATCTATATTGCTAGAGATAAAAATGATGATTTTGAAGTGGAAATTTATGAGCCTATAAAGATGTCAAATAAAGAGGATAATGAAATTAGTAAGATAGATCTAACTATAAAATTAAATAAAATAACTGAAAAAATGATATCTAGAGAACCTGGTCATTGGATATGGACACATAATAGGTGGAAATAATTATTATTTTTTCTTTAATTCCTCATGTTTTATTTTTACTTCAACAGGAGAAAAATATGCTTCCTGCAGCTCCACATTCCAATAATTCAAATTTTCTAGAGGAATTTGTTTTTTTGAAATAGCACAAACTACAAAATCTCCATCTTCGATAACCACAAAATTATTTGGCTCATATTTAAGTAAAGCTTTTTTTTTGTTCATATGTAGAAATAGTATATATAATATATTTTTTCATATGAATATTGCTTTAATAGGGAGTGGTGGACGAGAACATGCAATTTGCCTTAAATTGCACGATTCTAAATTAACTAAGAAAATTTATTGCATACCTGGCAACGCTGGAACAGCAGAAATTGCTTCTAATTTAGATGTAGATTTTTTGAATTTTAAGAAATTATTAGTTTCTATTAAATTTTATAAAATAGATTTGGTTATTGTTGGTCCTGAGCTTCCTTTGGTAAAAGGGATAGTTAATTTTTTAAAAAAAAATAAAATCAAAGTTTTTGGACCAAATCAATATGCCTCACAATTAGAGGGTTCAAAATCTTTTGTTAAATCTTTGTGCAAAAAATATAATATCCCAACTGCTGGATTTAAAATCTGTAAAAATATAAAAGATGTTAAAAATTTTTTGACAACAAATAATTTTCCTATTGTAGTTAAAGCCGACGGTCTTGCGGGAGGAAAAGGTGTTGCAATATGCAATTCAAAAAAAGAAGTTAAAAACTTTAGTAATGAGATTTTTTCTGGTAAATTTAAAACTTCAAAAAAGTTAATACTTGAAGAGTTTTTAAAAGGTGAGGAAGTTAGTTACTTTTTAATTGTAGATAAAAAAAGTTTTTCTTTTATAGGTTCAGCACAAGATCATAAACGTGTTGGTGAAAATGAATTAGGTCCGAATACAGGAGGCATGGGGGCTTATTCTCCGGCTCCTATTATAAATAAAAACTTAGAAAAAAAAATAATAAATAGAATTGTAAAACCTACGCTTAAAGCTCTAAAAGCCAAAAAAAATACTTATACTGGATTTTTGTATGTGGGTTTAATGATTAAAAATAATGAACCATATTTAATAGAATATAATGTGAGAATGGGTGACCCTGAATGTCAGGTAATAATGCCAAGACTTAAAACTGATCTACTAAAAATAATCAATGCATCATTAGAAAATAAGCTTGATCAACTTAAGATTAAATGGAGTAAAAAGAAATGCATGACCACTGTACTTTGTGCAAAAGGATATCCGGGTAAATATCAGGTTAATAAAATAATTAATTTAAAAAAAATCAAATTAGATCAAAAATCTTTTATATTTCACGCTGGAACAAAATTAAAAAATAAATCTTTAGTTTCTAGTGGAGGACGTGTGTTAAATATAACTGTTACGGGAAATACCTTCTTAAATATACGAAATGAAATTTTTAAAATAATAGAAAAAATTAATTGGAAAAATGGTTTCTTCAGAAAAGATATTGGTTGGAGGGTGATTAAATCAAAATGAGAATTGTCAGTGGTTTCTTGAAGGGGAAAAAATTAGATTTCTTAAAGACTAATACTACTAGACCGCTTAGGGACTTTGTAAAAGAAAGCACTTTTAATGTTATTGATCATTCTAATTTAATTGATATTTCTTTAAAAAATGCAATTATATTAGATCTATACTCGGGTGTGGGCTCGTTTGGTATTGAATGCATATCCAGAGGAGCTAAAAAAACTACTTTTGTTGAAAATGATACAAGCGCTCTTGCAGTTTTAGAAAAGAACATAGAACTACTAAAAATTGAAAAAAAAACCAGTATACAAAAAACTAAAATAATTTCTTTTTTAAAACAAGCAAAAATTGATGATGAATATGAAATTATTTTTTTTGACCCACCTTTTTCAGAAGATTATTTTCTAGAGGAGTTAAAAATAATAAAAAATTCAAATATTTATAAAACAAATCATTTAGTTGTCATTCATAGAGATAAAAAATCAAAAGATGATTTTTCAGGTATTGTGAATATTTTTATGACAAAAAAATACGGAAGATCAAAAATATTATTTGGAAATTTTAAATTAAATACTGTTTAGTTGCAATCTTCACTTCTTCTACGGCTGACTGGTCAAATGGATTAACATGTATTAGTTTTCCAAGTAATGCAGTTTCAAGCATAAAATAGGAGAATAGTTCGCCTAAAACTTCTTCATTAATTTTATTAATGTTCAACTCTCTGTATGGAATTTTTTTCTTTTTTAGAACTTGTGTTAAAGCTTTTCTTTGAGATTCTATAACTTTTGATAGTTCTCTATTTTCCACAAATTTAAAATTTTTTCCAAAGATATTATTATTTATTTTCATCTTTTTATTAATATTAAGACTAAAAATATAAAATAACTTATCTTTTGGTCCATCTAGGTATAGTTGCATCAAACTATGGTGATCGCGTGGTGCTGGGGAGACTAAAGGTAGTATTCCCTTGCCTTTTTTACCCAAGCTCTCCGCTATCAATTGTTGGCACCAATAAAGGAATTCATTTAGTTGAGGTGCATAGTTAAGAAGCACTATAGATTTAATTTTTTTTAAATTGTAAATATGTGAAAGTTTTACAACACTGTCTAATAAAATTGTTTTCTTTTTTGATTTAAAAAAAGTGTGTAAGTTTTTTCTAAAATTATTAACTTTTAGGCCCATAAAAAAAGCAGGTATCATACCAACTTCTGATAAAACAGAGTACCTACCACTAATATATTCCTTGTGATTTATATGTAATATATTTCTTTTTTTTGCAAATTCATTTAATAAGTTTTTTTTCTTCTCTGTAATTATAATAGTGTTTCTAGAGTTAATTTTACTGTTGAATAAATTAGTATTAACTAATGTTTCAATAGTGTTCCCTGATTTAGAAATAATAATAAATAAACTGTTTTTTGAACTTATCTTTTCAATTTTAAGCTGATCTAAATTATCAATAAATATAAAATTTTTTTTGATTTTATGTTTTAAGAAAGAATAAATAGAATGGGCTCCAAGAATTGAACCGCCCATGCCTATGAGTATAACAGATTTATATTTTGTAAATTTTTTTAGATTTAGCTTGTTGTAATCCAAAGTAAATTTTTTACTTAAAATATGAAATGTATCTTTTTTTATATCTAGATTGTCGTAAATATTTTCGATTGTTTTAGTTAAGTTTGAATTATTTTTTGTATTTATAAGCTTTTTTAAATAACTTTTATCAATTGTATTTTCTATTGATAAATTTTGAATATTCTTTTTCACTTTTTAATTTTTTCTAGAATAGACTCTTCAACTGATGAGGTTTTATTAGAAGAATTCATAGGTTTTTTCTTTCTTTGGTTTACAACACTTTCAAAATCAGTTTTTTCATCTGCTTGATTTTTCATTTGTCCTGGCTCTGGTATGCTGTCGAAATCAGGTGGCTGTGTTAATGGACCTTTTTTTTCAATCAAAAACTCATCTGCTGACTGTTTCTTATTATTTCTTAAAACATCATTAACATCTTTAAATGTTGCGCCACAGCTACTTAGAATAATAATTAATAAACAAAAATTAAATATAAATTTTATAAGTCTCATTTTTTAACCCAAAGTAAGTCTTTACTAATTAAAAGGATTACTCCAATTGTGATAAATATATCTGCAATATTGAAAGTAAACCAGTGATAATCATTAACATGGATGTCTATGAAGTCAGGTACGGCAAAATAGAATAATCTATCGTAAAAATTTCCTAAGGCTCCACCTAAGATTAGTGAATATAAATTTCTGTCATAAAAACTTGCTTTGCAGATTAAATAGCTTAAAAATATTATAACTAAAAAAATTAGAAGAGAAATTCCATGGTAATAAATATTAGCATTTTGACTAAATAACCCAAATCCAATCCCTGTATTCCAAATAAGATCAAAATTTAAATAATCGTTAATAAATAAACTGCCGTCATTGTTTTCTTGGTGATTTATAATTTTTACCTTAGAAACTCTATCTAAAATAAAAATAAGAGCAATAATCACCAAATAACCTAGTATTCCTCTAAGTGAAAAACTGTTTCTAAAACTTTTTAAAATGTTCACGATTTAATTAACTCCACAATGTTTTCTTTCACATTTTTTATCTAATATCTTCCAACAAAACGTACATTTTGTTCCTACAGATTTTTTTACTTTTATTTTTAATTTTCCTTCATTCTTGTTTTCAATTTTTTCAACTTTTGAGGCAATAAAGTACTCTTCAAGGTCTAGGCCTTCTAAAAGTTTGAATTCTTTTTTATTTAAATAAATTAAAACATTTGCTTCTAAGCTAGATCCTATCTCTTTATTGGTTCTCTTCTCTTCAATCGAAATATTAACTTCTTGCCTGATATGAAATAATTCTTTCCATTTTTTTGATAGCTCAAGATTTTCCCAGTTACTTGGAGTTTTTGGAAATATTGTTTCATGTATACTCTTTTCATCTTTATTTATTAGATTGAATATTTCTTCAGTTGTAAAAACAAATATCGGTGCTAGCCATTTAAGTAGACATTCTAAAATTATATTTAGAACAACAATGCAATCTTTACGTTTTTTTGAATCTAAATCATCGCAGTACAAAACATCTTTTCTTATATCAAAATAAAATGATGAAAGTTCTAATGAGCAGAAATTTAAAAGTTCTTTGTATAGCTTATGAAAATTATAATTTTTTAAATTATCTTCAATGGCTTTGTCCAGATGAGATAGTCTGCCTAAAATATACCTCTCTAATTCTGAAAAAGAGTTAATATCAATTTTTTCAAAATCTTTTTTTTCAAAATTATCTTGTAGATTTCCTAGGATGAATCTAAATGTGTTTCTAATTTTTCTATATGATTCAGCATGTTGAGCTAAGATAGTATTATCTATTCTTAAGTCTTCAGCATAATCAGATGAGGCAACCCAGGCTCTAAGTATATCTGCTCCATAATTTTTTAAAATATCTTCGGGTGCAATAACGTTGCCAGCAGATTTAGACATTTTTAATCCTTTTCCATCCACAACAAATCCGTGAGATAAAATACTTTCGTAAGGAGCCCTTCCTCTTGTTCCACAAGATTCTAGTAACGATGAATGAAACCAACCTCTATGCTGATCTGACCCTTCTAAATACATGTCTGCTGGCCATTTTAGATCTTTTCTTTTTTCAAGAACGAAACTATGTGTACAGCCACTGTCAAACCATACCTCAACAATGTCTGTCATTTTTTCATAATTATCTTTATTATATGCATCTCCTAAGAACCTTTTTGGATCATCAGTAAACCAACAATCAGAACCTTCTTTTTCATAAATTTCAGCTATTCGATCAATGACTTTTTGATCTTGTAGAGGTTTATTTGTTTCTTTATTAATAAATATTGGCAAAGGTACTCCCCATGACCTTTGTCTTGAAACACACCAATCAGGTCTATCTTCTATCATGGACATTAATCTTTCTTTCCCTTTGGGCGGGTAAAAAGTAGTATTTTCTATTGCTTTAATTGCTTTGTTTCTCAATGAGTTTTTTTCCATTGAAATAAACCACTGTGGCGTCGCTCTATAAATTAGTGGGGCTTTTGATCTCCAAGAATGGGGGTAGCTATGCTGAAGTTTGTCATTTTTCAATAATTTATTTAATTCTTTTAATTTATCAATAACTATTGGATCAGCTTTAAAAACATGTGTCTTTATAAAAAAAGGTATTTCATCTGTATAATATCCAGAGTTATCAACTGTATATTTTGAGGGTATGTTATGCTTGAGACATAAATTAAAATCATCTGGGCCGTGGCTTGGAGCACAATGAACTATACCGGTTCCTTGTTCTAAAGTTACAAATCTTGCATCAAGCATGGGAACATCATAATCATAGCCTAGGGTTTGCAAGGGATGTGTACAGATAGTTCCTTCAAACTCGGTACCTTTAAAAGTTTTTAAAATCTTAAACTGTTCTATCTCACAAGATTTAACAATTGATTCTAATAAATTAGTTGCAACAACAATTTTTTTTTCTTTAAAATTTTCGAGGTTGCTAATTTCAACCAAGGAGTATTCAATACTGCTGTTAAAAGCTAAAGCTCTATTTGCTGGAATTGTCCATGGTGTTGTTGTCCATATAATAATATTAGAATCTTTTAAAAATTCTTTTTGAGTAATTTTAACTTTAAAAGGCACAAATACAGTATTCGAAGTATGGTCTTTGTATTCTACTTCTGCATCAGCTAATGCTGTTTTCTCTACAGTTGACCAAAATACAGGTTTAAATCCTTGGTATAAACTTCCGTCTAACAAAAACTTACCAAGTTCCCTGACAATTTGAGCTTCTGCTGTAAAACTCATAGTTGAATAATAATTTTCGAAATCTCCTGTTACTCCAAGTCTTTTAAATTCTTTAATATGTATATCAATCCATTGTTTAGCAAAATCTCTACACTCTTTTCTAAAATCTTTAATAGGAACTTCG
>MDTF01011411.1_pt1 | contig 11649 bp, 10 predicted proteins | sample 811191 | NCBI WGS metagenome assembly MDTF01 (sample SAMN05326649, study PRJNA326480) | marine metagenome | isolation source: seawater | place: Southern Ocean | collected 2011
ATTTTAATGTTGGTTGGATGAAAATTTTTTCAGAAAAAATGTGTCAAATGTATAAAAATAAAATGAATATCTTGATTATTAGGCCAGGAAATATTTTTGGTCCAAATGATAAGTTTGATGTAGTAAGATCAAAGGTTATACCTTCTTTAATTAGAAAATTCGAAACAAAAAAGACCGTTGAAATCTGGGGCGATGGCAAGGATATAAAGGATTTCATTTATATAGAAGACTTTGTTGCGATCTTGCTAAAATTAATAAATAAACCATTCAATTTTATGATTTTAAATGTAGCTTCTGGAAAATCTGTAAGCCTTAAAAAAATTATAGATTTTTTATCTAAGATTTATAATAGGAAAAAACAAAATATAAAATATGACTCTAGTAAACCAACAATGATACCTGTTAGGAGGGTTGATATTCGAAAATTAAAAAGATTTATAAAATTTAAACCAAAGTTTACCTTAGAAAAAGGCCTTTTAGATACTATTAAATGGTATAAAAGATACAACTAAACATCATAAAAATGAAGCCAATCGAAATAAAAGACATAAAAAAAATATTTTCCCCATTTTATAAAAATAAAAGAATATTAATTACTGGCGGGACCGGCTTAATAGGAAGAGAGTTAGTTAATTTTCTTGAAAAATGTAAAACTAAAAAAATTACAATAGTTTCTTTAGACAGGATTAAAATCCAAAAAAAAAATATTAAATTTATTTATGGTGATTTATGTGACTTTAATTTTTGTAAAAAAATTACAAAAAAGATAGATATCGTTTTTCATTTAGCGGGCATAAAGGGTTCAATTCAAGTAACATTGAATAAGCCTGCCTCTTTTTTAGTTCCTTTATTGATGATGAACACAAATATTTTAGAAGCAAGTAGACTTAATAAAGTTAAACGGATGGTTTACACTAGCTCAATAGGTGCATACAGCAAAGGGAGCCTACTTACAGAAAATCAAAAATTAACTGACGAACCTATGGATATGTTTCCAGGGCATGCAAAGAGGATGGCTGAGTTACAAATTAGTGCCTACAGAAAACAATATAAACTTATGAACTATTTTATTGTAAGACCTTGTAATGTTTTTGGGCCTGGTGATAATTTTGATGAAAAAAATGCAATGGTAATTCCAAGTCTAATGAATAAAATAATCAAAGGAAAGGGGTCAATTGAAGTATGGGGCGATGGTAAAAGTGTAAGAGATTTTGCTTTTTCACGCGATGTGGCTAGAGCGATTCTACTGACCTGTATTAAAGGTACAAAAAAATTTAATTTTCTTAATCTGGGAAGTGGAAAAGGTATTTCAATAAAAAATTTAGTAAATACTCTTAAAAAAGTTGTTTTCTTTAAAGCAATTTATCAAATAAAGAAAAATACAGGATATTCAAAAAGAGTTTTAAATATGAAAAATTCAAAAAAAATTCTTAATTTCAATCCTTACTATTCACTTGAAGATGGGTTAAATGAAACCTGGAAATGGTTTAAAAAAAATCAATACCAAACAAAAAAAAGAAAAAACTATTTTAATGAAAAAAAGTAATAAAGAATTAAAAGACATTTTAATCAATTTTGAGAAAGACATAAAAAAAATATATGAGAATGGAACAATTAAAGCTCCAATTCATCTTTCTGGTAATAATGAAAATCAATTAATAGATATTTTTAAGAAAGTAAAAAAAAATGATTGGGTTTTATCTTCTTGGAGGAATCATTACCATGCTATATTAAAGGGAATACCTTTAGATTTAATTAAAAAAGAAATAGTAGAAGGTAGAAGTATGGGGCTAAACTTTAAAAAATATAAATTTTATTCTTCATCAATAGTGGGTGGTATTATTCCTATTGCTCTTGGAATTGCTAAGGCTTTAAAGTTAAAAAAATCAAACTCAAAAGTTTGGGTTTTTATTGGTGATATGACTTTTGAAACGGGTATATTTTCTGAATGTTACAAATATTCAAAAAATCATAAACTACCTGTTAAATTTGTTGTAGAGGATAATAATATGAGCACCAATACTCCTACCAATAAAATTTGGATAAAAAAATCAAAAATACCCAAAGATGTGATCTATTATAAGTATAAAAGAAAGTATCCACATCATGGCACAGGATCATGGGTTCTATTTTAAAATGACTACTTATAGAAAAGAATTAATAAAATCGATGAACTTTCTAGGGGAAAAAAAGGATACCCTTTTTGTTGGACAATCTGTATCCTACTCTGGAAATGCCATATATAACACCTTGACAGGAGTACCAAATAAAAAAAAAATAGAGATGCCTGTCTTAGAGGATGCTCAAATGGGAATGTCTATTGGTCTAGCACTAAACGGCTTTGTTCCTATTTCATGTTATCCAAGGTTTGATTTTTTAATTTTAGCAATGAATCAGTTGGTTAACCATCTCGATAAAATAAGAAAGATGTCTAAAAATGAAATGAGACCAAAAGTACTAATTAGAACTTCAGTTGGTTCAAAATTTCCTTTAGATGGTGGGCCACAGCACACGCAGGATTATACAGAGGTTTTTAAAAAGATTTTAACTGAGGTTAAGGTTGTCTACTTGAATGATCCTAATAAAATTTTTAAATCCTTTAAGGATGCCTATAATAATAAGGACTCTTATTCATATCTATTTGTAGAGAATGCAGATTTTTATAATAAAAAGTAAAAATTACTTTATTTGTAAACACAGATCTCAAGATGAGTAAGCTAAAGAAGAAGTGTAGGATTGAATTACAGAATCTTATAATTTAAAATAAATAATGAATAATATTCTAAAAAAAATTTGCCTAGGAACTGGAGAGTTATTAAAAGATAAAATTATAACTAGAATAAATACACTTAATTATTTTATAGAAAATGGAGGAGAGCTAATTGATACGGCAAGAATATATTACGATGGCAAAGCACTTAAAAAATTAAGTTTAATAAAAAAAGATTATAAAATAGTCTCTAAAGTTTCTTATCTAAATAAAGATAAAAATAAAAATTTACAAGAAAAGCTTAAAGAATATCAGCTTTTAACTAATAAAAAAAAAATAGATTTTTTTCTAACACACTGGCCAACTGAAAATAATCAAGAAAAATTAATCAAATTAATGATTAACCTAAAATCCAAAAAAAAAGTTGATAAAATAGGACTAGGTAATACCACATATAAAAAATTAAAAGAAATTGACCATAAGATAATTAAAAAGATAGATGTAGTTCAAATCGAGCTAAATATTTTTAATTTTTTTTACCAAAAAAGATTGTTGAGTTTCTGTGAAAAAAATAAGATTAAAGTATTTGGATACTCACCAATTAAATGGTGCAAATATAAAAAGATGGATATCAATTTAAGGAAGGATTTAATTTTTTTTAAAAAAAAATACAGAATTAATTTTTTAGATATTTGTCTACTTTTTTCAATCTATAAAAAAGTAATACCCATCATATCAATAAAAAATAATCAAAGATTAAACAAGATCATAAAACTTAGTCATCTTTTAAATAATAATAATTTAAAAAATAAAATATTTAAATTTGAAAAAAAAATTCAAAGAACTGCCTATGTGAATACAGAAGATATATTCTATAAAATTAATAATAAATATGTGAATATAGAAAAGGTCAGATTTGACAAAAAAATTTTAAAAATGATCATGCAAGAGATAAAATTACAAAAATCCTCTTTAAAACCAATTATATTTAATAAGATAAAAGAAAAATATATTGTTTTAGATGGAAAAATACGGTGTAAGGGGCTATATCAATTAAATTCAAAAGAAAAAATATACGGAATCATAATATGAAAAAAGAATTTATAACAAAAAAAAAAAAAAAAATCCTACCGCTTTTGATTTTTTTGGATCTGATGATTATCGAGATACAAAAAAATCTCTGTACGATTTACTAAATAATACAGATATTGACGGTATAAGAAAACTTGACAATTTAGCGTTGTTTTTTGATCCTAAATATCTATCACGAATACTTTTTTTTAATGAAATATATAAAAAAATTTTAGATGTCCCTGGTTACATTATTGAGCTTGGATGTCAGTATGGTAGCTCGTCTGCAACATTTCAAAGCTTAAGAGATATTTATGAGCCCTTTAATCGAACAAGAAAAATTTTTTCTTTTGATACTTTTACCGGCTTAAAAGGTGTTACAAAAAAAGATAGCAATCTAAAAGGTGGTGAATTTAGTACAATTAAAAATTATGAAAAAACTTTAGAGGAAATATTAACTTTAAAAGAAAATTTTAGTGCCTTGCCTCATTATAATAGAATGGGGATTTATAAAGGCGATGTAAATGTAACATTTGATAAGTTTACTAAAGATAATCCTGAGGCATTATTATCTTTAGTTTTTTTTGATATGGATATTTATAAACCCACAACACAAATCCTGAAAAAAATGCAAAAATTTATAACCAAAGGAACAGTTATTGTATTTGATGAAATTTGTGACGAACTGTCTCCTGGAGAAACCCTTGCCTTCAGAGAAATAATTGGCTCAAAGAATGTCAGATTAAAAAGATGGCAATATAACTCAAGACTATCCTATTACATTGTTGAATAATTAGAGATAATGTCTGTAACTCTAATTATATTTGCCTTAAATGAAATAGAGAGTCTTTCTGTTTTATCTAAAAGAATAAACCAACAAAAAAAATATTTAAAAGAAATAATTTATATTGATGGTGGTTCGCTTGATGGCTCTATTAATAAAGCCAAAAAAAATAAGTGGAATGTAATAGTTCAAACTAAAAGAAACCCAGGAGTGTTAAATGCATTTAAAATGGGAATAGAAAGAGCTCAAGGGACACATATAATTTTTTTTTCACCTGATAATAATTGTATACCAGAAAAAATATCAGTGATTAAAAATAAAATTGATAAAGGGTATGATTTTGTAAAAGCATCAAGATATTTAAAAAATGCTAAAAGTTATGATGATACTTTGGTTACATCTTTTGGTAATTGGATGTTTACACTTATGGTAAAGATTTTTTACGGCAGTAAATGCACTGATGTTTTGGGAATATACTATGGAATTAAAAAAAGTCTTTTTAAAGAATTAAAAATTGACCTAAATAACCCTGCTTTGAATACTGAAATTGTTATAAAAATAAATGCTCATAATATAAAAGCAATCGATATTCCAGCTGATGAACCATCAAGGATTGGTGGCGAAACAAAAAGAAGTATAATATATAATGGTTTGCATGAATTACTCACAATATTTAAATTTTTATTTATAAAAATAAAATAACTTCTTAATATTGGATTTTGTTAATTTATAAAAATGATTAAAAATTTATTAATAAATTTTATGCTATATACATTGTATATTTTATTCTTTCAATTATAGTAGTTTATCAATGTTAGTCTCTCACTTAATAGCAAACGCCTTAAAAAAAGAAGCAATAAAAGATATTTTTATGCTTACTGGATATGGTGCAATGTATTTAAATGATGCAATTGAACAGGCTGGTATAAAATGCTTTGCTGCAAGAAATGAAGCTGCTGCACCAATGATGGCAGAAGCGTATGCAAAAACTAAAAATTCAATAGGTGCAGTTTGTGTTACAGCGGGGCCAGGTGCAACAAATGCTTTACCTGGTTTAGCTGAAGCTTATGTGGATAGTGCACCAATTATTATTATTTCCGGACAAGTTGAGAATAAATATACTGCTGATTATTATAAAAATTTAAAAATTAGGACACTAGGTACTGCTGAATTTAGTGTAACAAGAATATTAAAAGATATAACAAAATATGCGGTTAAAATAAGTAAACCAGAAATGTGCTTATATGAAATTGAAAAAGCACTTTATTTAGCAAAATCTGGAAGACCAGGCCCTGTTTGGGTGGAGGTGCCACTAGATATTCAAGCAGCAAAAATAAAAAATGTTAAATCTTTGAAAAGGTTTAAACCTAAAATAAAGAAAGAAAAAAACCTTAAAAAAGATTTAGAAAAAATTTATAAATTATTGATAAATTCAAAAAAACCTCTTTTTATAATTGGCAATGGTCTCAAACAATCAGGTAGTAAAAGTATTTTTAAAAAGATAAATAAAAAAATAAATATTCCTTTTTTTAATTCTAGATTTGGAAATGATAATTTTCCATACTCTGAAAAATTAAATATGGGACTTTGTGGTATTAAAGGGGTGTCTTATAGTAAGGAATTGACCGATCAAACAGACCTTATAATATCTCTTGGGTGTAGATTTGCTCCTACTTTTTGTATGGGAGAACCAAAAACATTTGCAAGTAAAGCTTATACTATATCAATAAATAATGACCAAAATGAATTAGATTTAAATTTAAAAAAAATTAACTTAAAAATTAATTATCCTTTAGATAAATTTCTAGATAATTTATATCAATACATAAGGGATAGAAAAATTCCTTCTTTTAAAGATTGGGCAAGCAATTGCCTTGTTATAAAAGAAAATAATAAAATTCCCAATATAAATTCAAAGAAAAACCCTATAGATTTATATAGATTTATGCATGACCTTGGAAATCTTGCTCCAAAAAAAAGTGTGTTGATTACAGATGCAGGTTCCAATTATTATATTGGTGGCCAAGCCTGGAATTTTAATAAAGGCCAAAAAGAAATTTCTTCTTCAGCAAATGCAGCCATGGGACTTTCTCTGCCCCTATCAATAGGTGCAGCTGTTGCAGATAAAAAGAACACAATTCTTTCAGTTACTGGAGATGGTTCAATAGAATTGAATATTCAGGAATTAAAGACAATTTCTCATTATAACTTAAATATTAAAACTTTTGTAATTAACAATGGTGGTTATGTTTCTATGAAAAAGTGGCAGGGCGATTTTTTTAAAGGAAACATACTGGACAATGAAGATCTAACAGGAGTTGGCACTCTTAACTTTAAAAAAATTGCTAAAGCTTTTGATTTAAATTATTTATGCATTAAAAAAGTTAATGATATAAAAAAAATTGTAAAAAAAACAATATCAAATAAAAAACCATATTTAATTGAAGTTTTTACAGATCTTAATCAAAGAATATATGGAAAAGAGTTTTAAAAAAAAAAATTTATTAAAAGAGAAAATTAAATTTTTAAGATTTTCTTTTTTGAAGCTAATTTTAGAAGGAAATAAATATCATATAGGAGGGAGCTTATCATGTTTAGATATGTTGACCTGCTTATTATATGGTGGAGAAATTCAATTAGAAAAAAAAAATAGAAACTTGTTCATATTAAGTAAGGGACACGCACTTGGTATACTTTATGCAATTTTGATCGATCAAAATTTGTTGAGTAAAAAAAAATATGACCTTTTGTCTCGTAACAATAAGATTGGAGGACAATTAGATGTTAATAATATTAAATATATAGATTGGAATACTGGATCTTTAGGACATTCTATTGGTGTTGCAATAGGCTTGGCTATAGCTAATCCTCAAAAAAAAATCTTTACAATTATTGGTGATGCAGAAATTGATGAAGGATCAGTTTGGGAGGGCTTGTTTTTTATAAGTGAAAAAAAATAAGAAACATACACATCATAATTGATAGAAATAAACTTTCAGCAAGTTCATTTATCGAGAAAAAAGAAATTCTTGATAAAAATTTTTTAAACTCACTTAGATTAAAAATCTTTAGATTTAATGGACATAAGGTTGAAGAGATATTGCAATATTTTAAAGATATTAAAAATAACAAAGAATCAACAATAGCAATAATGAATACTATAAAAGGTAATGGAATTAAGTTGTTTGAAAATAATATCAAATATAGTCATGGTCAGCCTGACAATGAAACTTTAAAAAAAATAATAAAAAAAATAAATAACTCATATGAATAAAGATATTAGAGACATTTTTTTTGATAATATTAAAAATAAATTTCTAAAAGATAAAAAAATTTTTATACTCACAAATGATGCAGACGTTTATAGTTTGCAGAAAATTAAAGATCATAAAAGATTTATAGATGCAGGAGTTGCTGAGCAAAATTTGATAAATATAGCAGCAGGCCTTAGTCATTCTATCAACAAATCTTTAGTTTATGGGTTTTGTACTTTTTTAACATTTAGATGTTATGAACAATTAAAATTTAATGTGGGCAGCCATAATCTAAATTGCAAAATAGTTGGTGTTGGGCCTGGATACTCGTTTTCTAACGATGGACCTACACACCATGGCATACAAGATTTATACTTAATGTACTTAATACCAGAGTTTGAAATATTCAATATTGCAGACAACAATTTGGCTAACCAATTATCAAAAGATATTTTTAATATCCCAGGACCTATATACGTAAGACTTGATAAAGGAATCTTGAACTATAACTCAAATGAAAAATATGACTTAAAAAAAGGTTTTAAATTAATAAAAAAAAACCAAAAAAATAAAAATTTAATTATTACGTCTGGCTATTTTAATAAAATTGCTAATGACCTTTCTGATGAAATGAAAAACTTTGATGTGTTAAATCTTTTTAGATTAAAAAACTTTTATAAACCAATGTTTATAAATACTTGTAAGAAATATGAGAATGTTATTATCTATGATGAGAATACTTTTTTCGGGGGTATCACTCCAATAATACAATCAATATTTCATGAATATAAATACAAACCAAAATTAAAAATAATTTGTTCTCCAGATAAGCAATTATTCAAATATACCAAATCTAGGAACGAAATACTTAAACTCTTAAAACTAGATAAATTAAATTTAAAAAAGCAAATACATAATATTTTTACTTAATAGTTTAGTATAAGAATAATCCTGATCTTCTCACATTTTGATTTGATTATTTGATTATTTGCTTAAATTAATTATTTGAGTTTTCTGAGCTTATAAAATTACCCGCAAAAGTTGGTCCACTTTTCATAGTCTTATTTGTGGCTTTATTTTTATCTTGGCTATCTTGAGCAAGTTTTTCATCAAAATCAACTTTTGCTAACCCTATAGCATAACCAGCAGATACCCTTCTTCTATTAAATTCTATCACGCTGTCAAAATCATGTGTCGGATTGTATATTGATACATCATTTGAAAATAAATCAATTTTTAATTTTTGGTTTTCTGTTACTAATTTATGCAATACATAAGCAACATTAGATTTAAAATGACGTGTGATTTTACCTGGTATAAAATTTGGAATCATCATTTTTTGAAAATTTATTGATTCTGCTAATATTAGTCTATCTATATCTATTTTTTCTTTATCAACAAATGCATTCAAAATTTCATTTAACTCAGAATATGTTTGATCCAAATAAGATGAAAAGATAAATGTTGAAGCTTCATGAGGAGTAAATACTACCCCCTCACTATTTTCTGTTTCAGATACACTTGAAATACCATTAATTAATTTTTCTGTTTGCATATTTAAATGATTAATTACTTTAGCAAATACTGGATATTTTTTTGGTTGTTGGTCACTTCGTCAAACATATATTCAACAACTTTAGTAATTTTTACAGAATAATATTTATTTAGGAGCACAATCGGCAAAAAAGCAATTCTTAAGTTATATAAAGATAGTAAAAAGAAAGAAATTTTATACAATCTTTCCCATTCATTTGTGGGCATCGTGTTTGTTCCAATTGTTATTTCGTCTTCTCCAAATCTTGCATATTTTAACTTTCTTCTATTTAATCCTACTGCGCATTTGGATGTTTTAATTCCATAGAGTTCTACATTTCTGCTTAATTCAGTGTTTTCTAAAATATTAGCAGTATAAACCATAAATTGGTCATACATATTGTGAGACATTGTCTTGTCTAAGCCACTTAAAAAACTTTCAGTTGTTTCTTTTGGCAAGCCCAATATTAATTCTGTATAAGTTGAAAGGCCTCTTAAATGATATTCATTTTTTAGCCTCATATATTCCTCACCTTTTATATTTCCTCTTTTGATTGCTTCAATTGTTGGAGCATTAAAACTTTGGATGGAAATAGTTGTATTAGTTGCAACTTCTGCTTCACGAAATTTTTCAGCAATATCTATTACACTTTTATGTTGGTTTTTGGTCCAGTTTAAAACAAAAGTGTTGGGATATTTATGTTCTTTAATAATTTCTACAACTTTTTCTGTAATTTCAAAATCCCTTTCAAATTTAATTCCATAATTTGCATCTGTACAATAAACATAGTGAATTTTTCTTTCTGCAGCCCACTTTATCTCATCTACTACTCGATGAATTGCATGTCTTGTTACCTTATTAACTGACGCATTACCCCAGTCACAAAATGAACATGAAAATGGGCATCCTCTATCTGTTTCCCATAATATTCCTATTATAAAACTTTTATATTTTTCATATAGTTTATCAAAAACACCAGTTAAGTAAGGTGATGGAACTTCTGCTAAATCACGAATTCTCTCTCTTTTTTTTGTAGTTATAAATTCTAGTTTTTTGTCCCTATAAGTTATTCCGTCACAACTTATTAAATCTTTCTTGTTATTATAATGCAATAAAAGATCAGCAAAAGTTTTCTCACCTTCCATGTGCACTAAGACATCTACAGCATCATGCTCTATTAAAAAGTTTTTAATATTTAATTTTTCTTGTGGAATTGATGGACCCCCAAAAATTATTTTTGTTTTTGGAAATTTTTTTTTGACTAATCTAGCTAGCTCTTGACATCCTAAAAAGTTCCAAACATAGCAAGCAATAGCAACTACATAAGGATCTTCAAGCTGGTCAACAATTTCTTCAATACTGTTTTCCATCATTAGAATATCAAAATCAAAATTATTTTTTACTTCTTCAATGGTGTTTGCATATGACACAATTAAACCACACCCCAATGGTATTAAACTTCTATCTGTTCCAGTACCCAGGTCTACTAAGTAAGCATTTTTTTTCATAATTTATAAAGTTCAGTTATATCATTTTTTTCATACATTATAAATATCAATTATTCTCAACTATTTAATTATTTCAATGCTAAACTAGGTCAAACACAACCTGGTATGTTAAAAAGATGAAATTTTTAAATTTCTTTGTATATAAATATTCTTAAAAACTGACACTGCAATTAAAGTTTGACTTTTTGAAAATCACCATTACTAAGAGAGGTATATTGAAATTTGGTGGGGAATCAGTGTTAAATACATTGGCTGTACCTGCAACCGTAAAGTCGGAGCGCCACCCAATATAGTCCGCTGTTGAATAATGGCCAGGGAAAGCCTAGTTCTGCAATTTTAATTAGCATCGGCATTAAATTAATTGGCTTTATATATTTTATGAAGCTTAACAATGAGTGTGCAATATGCTGTTAAGAGTTTTGCTGTTTATATATATTTTTTTATTTTCAAATTCTGTTTTTTCTAAAGAAATTCCTATAATTGTCATTTCGGCTAGTAAAACTCCACAATCATATAGTTCGGTTGGTAGTCAGATTACTATTATTGACTCGGAAACAATTGAAAATTCTTCAAATTCTTTTTTAACTGATCTTTTGAGTAATGAGGTCCAAGGATTAAATATTTTTCAGTTAGGTGGAAGGGGAACAAATACTGGTATTCAAATGAGAGGTTTACCAAAACGTTATTCGACTGTTTATATAGATGGTGTAAAAATGTATGATCCATCAAGTACCGATAATGCATTTTATGCCCAAGGTTTATTGAAAGACAGTATAGAAAGAATTGAA
>MDTF01001935.1_pt1 | contig 11644 bp, 14 predicted proteins | sample 811191 | NCBI WGS metagenome assembly MDTF01 (sample SAMN05326649, study PRJNA326480) | marine metagenome | isolation source: seawater | place: Southern Ocean | collected 2011
AACCTTTATAAAGAGCATTCATAATATTTTTAGTTTTACCAAGTCTAACAAAAAAAGTTCCAGCTATGGAAGTAAGAATACAAGATCCACCAATTGCTAACGGGTAGACCATCATGTTAGCATTACTCGTAAAAAAAATTGAGGCTAAAACCATAGTAGCAACAATTGTTACTGCGTATGTTTCAAATAAGTCTGCTGCCATTCCTGCGCAATCTCCAACATTATCGCCAACGTTATCTGCTATTACTGCGGGATTTCTAGGGTCATCTTCTGGTATGCCGGCTTCGACTTTACCAACTAAGTCAGCACCAACATCAGCTCCTTTTGTAAATATACCACCACCTAATCTAGCAAAAATAGAAATTAATGATGCTCCAAAACCTAATGCAACTAGTGCATTAATAATTTCTCTACTATCAATATTTAAATCAATTAAAATTAAATAATAAATTGCAATTGATAAAAGAGCTAAACCCGCAACTAGTAATCCAGTTATTGCACCAGATTTAAACGCCATAGTTAATCCTGATTGTAAACTTTTCCTTGAAGCTTCAGCTGTTCTAACATTTGCTTTAACGGAAATTAACATACCGACATATCCAGCTATTCCAGAGAGAGCAGCTCCAATAAAATATCCCAATCCTACTAAAGGGCTAAAAAAATAACTTACGATCGCCAAGACAACTACACCAACAATAGCTATTGTAGTGTATTGTCTTTTTAAATATGCTTTTGCACCTATCTGAATTGCTTCTGCGATTTCTTGCATCTTAGCATTTCCAGGACTAGCTTTTAAAATTTGTTTAGACAGTAAATAACTATAAAAAACTGCTATTAAGCCTGTAAAAATTATTACATAAAGTAGTTCATTAACTGAATTCATAAGATTTTGCATAAATGCCAAAAAAAATCATTAAAGGCAAGAAATACTTTGCGTTAATGCTAATTTAAAAATGTATAAATTAAAGGGGTTTTCTGATGCTTTTAGATATTTTATCTAAAATTGCGTTTACAAATTTAATTTGAGCTTTTTCAAGGAAAAACTCCGATGTTTTCACATACTCATTAATTATAACTTTTGTAGGGTTGCTATGTTTGTACATAAGCTCGAAAATAGCAGCAAATATAATAATTTTTAATAATTTATCAGTCCTTTTTAAGTCAAAATCATCTGGTATATATTGCTTAATAGTCTCTAATATTAAATCATTTCTCTCAATAGTTCCTTGAACTACATCTTTAATAAATTTTTTGTACTGACCTTTGGAATATTCAATATTTGCTTCAGGATTTAAAGAGTTTCCATAAAGTTTTTGAATGACTCTAACTCTTGGTGTTACATTTTTTTTATTATTTGACATTTAATACATCACAAACGGCTATAGCTGCTTCAAACCCTTTTGAAGATCTTGATTTCGCTTGCTGTTCATTTAAGCAAGTAAGTACAGCATTACCTATAGGTTTTTTATATAAAATCGAAATTTGAACAAGCCCATTGATAATAGCAGAAGAAATAAAATTAAAATTAGGAGTCTCACCTTTTATTATTGAACCTATAGCAATAAACCCATCATACTTTTTAATATTTCTTGCCACGACGACTGGTATTTCCAAAGCTCCTGGTACTTCTAAAATTTTAAAAAGAATTTTTCTTTTTTTTAATTCTGTAACAGCACTTTGTAGCAACTTGGAGGTATCGTTATATTGAGATTTAACAATACATATTTTAGTTTTTTTTTTCATTTAATTATTTCTTGCTTTGTAATTTTAATTCCATATCCGTCTAACCCAATAATTTTTTTTTTCGATCTTGATACTAATACCATGTTTTTAATTTTGAGATCTTTAATTATTTGAGCGCCAATACCGTAGTATCTTAAAATATTGGTACTTTTTATAGACTCATCTTTACTAAATTCAGAATTTTTATTCTTAATTATAATTAAAGCAAAATTACTAAACTGAGATAGGTATTTCATAGATTTTATAAAGATATTATTTTTCAAATTATCTAAACTTTTGAATTCTTTTATAGAAATTACCCTTACTCTAGAGGATTTATTTGGTTTAAATATGCCTTTAGTTATAGCTAAATGACTTAAATTATCTAGTTTATTTCTGAAAGTATTTAATTCAAATATTCCTAATTTTTTAATATTTATTTTTTTACATCCAATTTTTGAAATTAATTTTTCATTTTTTAATCTGTAAGATATTAAATCCTCAATACTTGCAATTTTTAAATTGTGTTTTGCTGCGAACTTTAAAAGATCATCTAGACGTGCCATCCTTCCATCTTCATTCATAACTTCACAAATAACTGAACTAGGGTTCATTTTAGCTAATTTTGATATATCTACGGAGGCTTCTGTGTGGCCGGCTCTTTCAAGTACACCGCCAGTTCGAGCAACTAAAGGAAAGACATGGCCTGGAGATACAATCTCTTTTTTTTTAACCTTACTATTTATTGCTACTTTAATTGTTTTTGCTCTATCAAATGCAGAAATACCTGTTGTTATGCCGCTTCTAGCTTCTATAGAGACGGTGAAAGCAGTTTGCATTCTTGCTTTGTTTACAGCTGACATTAAGGGCAGAGACAATCTTTTAACCTGATTTTTGTTTAAGGCCAAGCAAATCAAGCCTCTTCCGTGCTTTGCCATAAAGTTTATACTTTTAGAGTTTGCTTTAGATGCTGGTATAACAAGATCTCCTTCATTTTCTCTATTTTCATTATCAACTAAAATGAAAATTTTTCCACGTTTAGCCTCCTGTATAATTGTTTTAATTGAAGATAATGAAATTTTCCTCATATTTAATTCTTTAAATTTAGTAAATATTTTCCAAAGATATCAAATTCTATATTGACAATATCGTTATTTTTTAATTTTACTAAATTTGTAAGTTTAAGTGTGTGGGGAATTATGCACACATCAAAGGAATTTTTTTTAATAGTAGAAATTGTTAATGAAACACCATTAATCGAAATTGAACCCTTCTCAATAAGAAACTTTTTGTAAATTTTTGGAATTTTAAAGGTTACAACCCAAGTTTTATCAAAAATATTAATTTTTGAAACTAAGCCTGTTGTATCAACGTGACCTTGAACATAGTGACCAGATATTTTATTACCATAATTCAAAGATTCCTCTATATTTATAAGGTCGCCAATCTTTAAAGAAGAAAAACTTGTTCTTTTCAAAGTTTCTTTAGAAAGATAAAAAGAAATTTTTTTATTTTGTATTTTTGTTATCGTAAGACAAGTACCATTGCAGCACAAAGAACTACCAATTTCTGATTTTTTAAACCCATGGTTAGTCTTTAAAATTACTTCTGAATAATTATTTCCTTTAGTAATTTTTAAGATTATGCCTGATTTATATATTATTCCATTAAACATTATAATTCAATTTTGTATAAACTATCATTATTGAGGCTAATTTTAACTTTGTTTTTAATAGTTGTTTGAAGTTTTCTTATTAAATTTGAGCTAGCGTTATTTTTACCATTTTTTTTAAGATTTAAGGATGATTTAAACAGGTAAAAGTTTTTTATTAAATTATACTTTAAAACTTCATTTATATATTTTATGCCGCTTTCTATCAATATTCTATTAAAACCAAGCTGTTTTAAAAAGTGGTATACATCTAACATATCATTTTTTGAGTTTTCAGTTTTTTTTAATTTAACTATATTTACGCCGATTTTATTAAAATATTTTTCCTTAAAAAAGTCGTTTTGTTGAGTAAAAATAAAAATATCTCTAGATTTATCCTTAAAAATTTTTAAATTTTTTTTTATTTTAAATGATCGATCTATAATAATAACTGCTGGTGATTTTTTTTCTAAACTTTCAATTCTGCAATTTAACATTGAATTATCGTAGTTTATTGTTGCTGCTGTTGAAAGTATGCAATCATATTGTGATCTTAGGAAATTTCCAACTTTTCTGGATCTTATATTTGTTATCCATTTTTTTTTATTATCAATTGTTAAATAGTCATTCGAAATTGCAAGTTTAGCATCAATAAAGGGAATTTGTTTTAATGATTGTAAAAAATAACTTTTGTAAAATTTTTCTCCATATTTTTTAAGAATAAATTTTTTTACTTTTATTTTTTTTTTTTTTAAATTTTTATGTGCTAAATTTCTAGACCTAATATCTAAATCATTTATTGAAAATATTACGTTATGTAATTTTTTATTGATAATTTTTTTCACACAAGGTGGTGTTTTCCCGTAATGTGAACACGGTTCCAAGGTAACGTAAATTTTTGAACCATTAAAATTAATATTTTTATTTAAAGCATTGGCTTCAGCATGTGGCCTTCCATTATAGGAAGTTCGACCCGATGATATAACGGAGTCATTTTTTACAATAACACATCCTACGGAGGGATTTGAAGATGTTGAACCAAGATTAATCTCTGCTTGATAAAACGCTAGTTTTAAAAATTGGGAATCTTTATTCTGACTTGTAGACATTTAAGTTACCAACAAATTGTTCAAAGTCTTTTGCTTCTTTAAAATTTTTATATACTGAAGCAAACCGAACATAGGCAACTTGATCTAGATTTGAGAGACCTTCCATGATAAATTTTCCAATCGTAGCTGTTGGTATTTCACTTTCTCCCAGACCTTCTAAATTTCTAACAATTTTTGAGATAAATTTTTCTGTAGAGTCACTATCAATAGGTCTTTTCCTAAGAGAAATTCTAATAGATTTTGAAATTTTATCTCTATCGAAAGGCGCTCTTTTTCCGCTTTCTTTAATAACTGTAAGTTCTTGAAATTGCACTCTTTCAAAAGTAGTGAATCTTTCTTTTCTCTCGCAACCACAAAGCCTCCTTCTTCGGATGGCAGTACCATCTTCAGTAGGTCTCGAGTCAACAACAGAAGTATCTTTTTCTTTACAAAATGGACAAAGCATAGTTATTTTTTATTTACTGACTACTATATATAGGAAAAGAACCACAAAGATCAATTACCTCTTTTTTAACTTCATTTTCTGCTTTGGAGTTATTTTCTGGGTTTTTCGATAGTTCTTTTAATAGTTTAGAGATCAATTGTCCCACTAAAACAAACTCTTTTTGACCAAATCCCCTAGTTGTAGAGGCTGGTGTACCCAACCTAACACCCGATGTTATCATTGGGCTTTGTGTGTCAAATGGTATTGAATTTTTATTACAAGTAATATTTGCTTTACCTAAGCTTAATTCTGCTAATTTACCTGTTAAATTAAAGCCTCTTAAATCTAAAAGCATTAGATGCGTGTCTGTACCACCAGAAAATATTTTAAAATGATTTTTAACTAATGTTTCAGATAATATTTTTGCGTTATCAATAACTTGCTTAGTGTACTTTTTAAAACTGGGATCTAAGGCTTCTTTAAAACAAACCGCTTTAGCAGCTATAACGTGCATTAAGGGTCCTCCTTGTAAACCAGGAAAAATTGCAGAGTTAAATTTTTTTATTAATTCCTCACTATTAGTTAAAATTATTCCACCTCTAGGTCCTCTTAAAACTTTATGAGTTGTAGAGGTAACAACATCTGCAAATTCTAATGGGTTTGGATATTCACCACCTGCTACCAGACCTGAGAAATGAGCCATGTCTACTAACAAATAAGCTTTAACTTTATCTGCAATTTCTCTAAATTTCTTAAAATTAATAATTCTTGAATAAGCACTTCCACCAGCAATTATAATTTTTGGATTATTTTCTAAAGCAAGCCTTTCTACACTTTCGTAATCAATTAATCCTGTTTCAGGAACTACATCATAATGAACTGCATTAAACCATTTACCCGATTGAGCAGGTTTTGCTCCATGAGTTAAATGGCCACCCGAGTTTAAACTCATTCCTAAAATTGTATCACCCGGTTTAATCAATGCTAGGTAAACTGCCCCATTTGCTTGGGCACCAGAATGCGGTTGAACATTAGCAAACTTACAATTAAAAAGTTTAGTTGCTCTTTCTATTGCAAGATTTTCAGAAATATCAACAAACTCACAACCACCATAATATCTTTTACCAGAGTAGCCTTCTGCATACTTATTAGTTAATACAGATCCTTGTGCTTCAAGGACTGCCCTAGAAACCATATTTTCAGATGCTATTAATTCAATATGTTCAGTTTGTCTGTTAAATTCTTGAGCGATTGATCTGTAGAGATCTGGATCACTATTTTTTAAATTTTTATTAAAAAAATTATTTAAATTTTCTTTATTCATTAATTAAATTTTGTTTACTCTTTTTTTATGTCTTCCACTTTCAAACTTAGTATTCAAAAAGTATGTAACATATTTAAGAGCGTCTTTATATTTTAACATTCTTGATCCTAAACAAATTATATTAGAATTATTATGTTGTCTTGATAGAATGGTGCTAGACTTACTATAGCATTGTGCTGCTCTGATACCTTTAAACTTATTAGCGGTAATTGCCATTCCAGTCCCTGATCCGCACACTAAAATACCAACATCACTTTTTTGCAAAATAAGGCGTTTTGCTACTTTTTTTGCATAATCTGGGTAATCAACAGAATCTTTGGTAAAAGGGCCAAGATCAGTTATAAAAATATTTTTATATATTAAGTAATCTTTGATTTCTTCTTTTAAACCATAACCAGCATGGTCAGAGGCGATGCAGATATTTTTAAATATTTTTTTCATTTTAATTAACTATATTTATTCATTAAAATACTTTTATATAGAGTTATAATATTATATTTGTCGCAGAGTATAAACTTTTAAAAATATGAAAATAATTGGCACATATCCTGCTTTAAGAATGCGCAGAAATCGAAAAGCAGACTGGATTAGAAGACTTGTGTCAGAACACAATTTATCAGTTAATGATCTAATTTTACCTTTATTTGTAAAAGATGGCATTAAAAAAAAGGAATCAATAAAATCAATGCCGGGTATTTATAGGTATTCGATTAATGATCTATCAAAAACTGTAGAGAAGGCTTGTAAATTAAAGATTCCACTTGTTGCACTTTTTCCTTACACGGAATCAGCTAAAAAAAATAAAAATGCTACTGAGGCTTTAAATCAAAACAATTTAATTTGTAAAGCTGTAAAAAATTTAAAAAAAGAATTTAAAAACGACATAGGTATAATGTGTGATGTTGCACTTGACCCATATACAAATCATGGACACGATGGAATTATAAAAAATAAAAAAATTGATAATGATTTAACTGTAGAAATTTTAATCAAACAATCAATTTTACAGGCAGAAATGGGTTGTGATATAATTGCTCCATCTGACATGATGGATGGAAGAATAGGAAAAATTAGAAAGGCATTGGACGAACGAAATTTAAGCGACACTCAAATTGTCTCTTATGCCGTTAAATATGCATCAAACTTTTATGGGCCTTTTCGAGATGCAGTAGGCTCTAAATCAAAATTAAAAGGAGATAAAAAAACTTACCAAATGGATTTTAAGAATTCAACGGAAGCACTACGTGAGGTGGCGCTTGATATTAAGGAAGGTGCAGACATAATAATGATAAAACCAGGTATGCAATACTTAGATATCATTAAAAGTGTAAAAGATAATTTTAAGATTCCTATATTTTCTTATCAAGTTTCAGGTGAGTATTCTTTAATCAAAAATGGTATTATTAAAAACATCATAACTTCAGAAGCGATATTAGAAAGTTTAGTATCCTTAAAAAGAGCAGGTTCAAATGCTATAGTCAGTTATTTCTCTCTAGAAGTTGCAGATCAATTAAAATAATTTTCTAAAATAATTCTAGCTTTTGGGAAAATTAAATTATTAGGTAAAAAAAATTTATTACTTAAAAGATTTCTTGTAAAACTTAAGGCAATGGAGATATTTTTATTATCTATAATATCTTTATTTTTTTTCTTTAATAAAAAAATTGGAACTTGATACTTAATGTTGTCTATCTCAATTATTTTATGATTGTCACTGTCATTGAAATCTTTTGAGAACTGATCTAGATAAGGATCAAAGCCAAGTTCTTTTAATAAATTTAATTCCCAATAAACATAACTGACAGCCCAATTTTCTTGATCTAAATTTTTAAAAAAACTTTCAACCGATTTAAATAAACTTTTGTACGGCTGAGAGTCTGGCAATAATAAATTTAAAATTGATGACAGAGATAATAAAGATGTAGTTTTTTTCTTATTATTAAAGTATTTTGGTGAAATAGCTTCTACTAATTCAGTTTTAAAATAACCAATCCTATTTTCTGCTTTAGAGGTATAAAATACAAAAATCTTATTAGATATTTGTAAAAAGTTTCTAATTTTTCTTGAATTTCCTCCGTATACTATACCACTGACTTTTCCATGGGTATGTGTAAATACATTAATTATATTTGCATTTTCTCTAAATTTAATTTTAGAAAGTAAAAAACCCTCGTCCTGCCAATTCATTGCTAAATTTTTAAGTCAGTTAATAGCTTTTGTGCTGCATTCTGTTGCGCATCTTTTTTGGATGTTCCAGAAGCAAAATATTTCTTAGAACTTTTTATTTGAACCTCAACTTTAAAAACAGGACTATGTTGTGGGCCTGATTGTTTATTTATTTTATAAAGAGGAAGCATTTTGTATTTTTTTAAACTGTGTTCCTGCAGTTGAGTTTTTGCATCAATTTTTGTTATTGAAGATTTATCTAAAAAGTCTCCCCATAAATTTAATATGAATTTTTCAACTATTGTTATGCCTTGATCTAGATAGATTGCACCTAATAGAGCTTCTAGACCATCACTAATAATTTTATCGTCTGATCTGCTCAAGCCTTTATATGAATTTCCTGTGATCATATATTTTTTTAATTCAATTTTTTTTGCAATTAAAAGGCAGGTTTTTTTATTAACTAAATTAGCAAATTTTTTATCGATAACACCTTCTTTTTCCTCAGGATAAATTTTGACTAAAGTTTTTGCCAGGACTAAACCAAGAACTCTATCTCCTAGAAATTCTAATTTTTCATTATTATTAGTGCTATCATGACTCTTGTGTATTAGGGATTTTTTAAGTAATTCCTGGTCTTTAAATTTGATATTAATTTTTTGTTCTAATTTTGTTGTTTGTTCTATCATTTAAGTAAATTAAAAAACCTTTCAACTCTAAGTGATTGACCCCAATTCCAAAATTTCAAAATACTGCTTGAAATAGTATCGTTAGAAAAGAAAATTATTTTAGCATTACCTACTAGATTTTCGAACGACACATAACCAACACTAGATAGATATCTGCTATCTCTCGAACAGTCACGATTATCTCCCATAAAGAAAAAGTGATTTAAAGGAACGGTGTATATGTCAGTATTTTGCATAGTTCCATATGAATTATAAACAGCAATATACTTTTTTCCATTAGGTAAGGTTTCCATGTAAGCACTCACATTAGGCGATGAATTTCCGCATCTTATCTTGTATTCTTTATTTATTTTAGTTCTAGGTATTTGAGTGTTGTTTAATAGAATTTTTCCATTCTGAAATTCAATTGTATCGCCAGGCATGCCGATTAATCTTTTAATGTAATCTGTTCTATTGTCTGCTGGAGTCTTAAAGACAACTAAATCACCATAACTTGGGTTTTTTCTAAAAAGCCTCTCTTCAAATAAAGGTGGGCTAAAAGGAAATGAGTGTTTACTGTATCCGTATGAATATTTTGAAACAAAAATTCGGTCACCAATTAGAAGTGTTGGTTCCATGGAAGAAGATGGAATATAAAAAGGCTGGAAAAATAAAGACCTTACAAGAACTGCAATAATTAAAGCATAAAAAATTGTTTTTATATTATCTACTATAGAATTAATTAATTTTTTTTTCATTATAAAGTAATAACTACCATTGCTAATGCATATTTTTTTTCATCAGACAAAGAAAGGTAAATCTTATTTTTTTTTTTAGTAAAATTTTTTACAATTAATTTAGTTTTTCCTAATAACTCAATGAATGGTGCACCATCATTATTGTTATTTATTGAAATTTCATTAAAAGAAATACCTTTTCTAATACCTACGCCTAAAGCTTTTACAAAAGCTTCTTTTGCTGCGAATCTTTTTGAATAGGAGGCAACTTTATTTAATTTTGATTCACAATATTTGATTTCTTTTGTGGAAAATATTCTATTAATAAATTTTTTATTATTATTGAGAAGTTTTTTTACTCTAGAAATATCAACTACGTCCGTTCCTATACCAAAAATACAATTCATATTATTTTAAAATTTCTTGAAATTTTTTAATTGTAGCTGGTAAACCAATATAAATAGATTCTCCTATTAAAAAATGGCCAATATTAAATTCTTTAATTTTTTTTATCTTACAGACTATTTTTGCTGATTTATAGGTTAATCCATGTCCGGCATGAACATCCAAACCGAGTTCTGCTGCATAATTTACCGCTTTATTTAATTTAAAAAATTCTGATTTAAATGATTTGTTTTGATTTATTAAATTACAAATTTTGCCAGTATGAAACTCTAGACAATCTACTCCGAGGTATTTCGAAATTTTAATATCTTTTATACTTGGTTCTATAAAAAGACTTATTCTAGAACCATTTTCTTTTAATTTAGTAATAATTTTTTTTAAAAAAAATTGTTTATAATTCAAGTTTAAGCCACCCTCTGTTGTGATTTCTTTTCTTTTTTCCGGAACAATACAAACAAATTTTGGATTATGCCTTAAAGCTATTTTTAACATTTCATTTGTAGCAGCTATCTCTAAATTCAAAGGTATTGATAATTTGGATTTAATTTCTTTTAAATCTAGATCGTTTATGTGTCTTCTATCTTCTCTTAAATGAATTGTTACAGAGTGAGCTCCACATTTCTCAGCTAAAATAGCAGCACGCAATGGGCTCGGATAATTTTCCCCTCTTGCATTTCTAACTGTTGCTACGTGATCTATATTTACACCAAGCCTTGTTTTGCTCATTTAATCTCTCTGCTACCTGGTTTTATAGTTGGTAAGGATATAAGGTTTTCTGGTAATGCATCTTCTTTGTATGTTGATATATTTATTTCTATTTGTGATACAATTTTCTTTTTAATTATAGAATGTCCATTTGATCTATCGATAAGACATGCAAAACCTATAACTTCAGCTTCGGCTATTTCTACTAACTTAGAGCATTCAATACTTGATTTACCAGTAGTGATTACATCTTCTACGATTAAAACTTTTGAGTTTTTAAGTATTTTAAAATCTCTTCTTAATTTAAATTTTCCCTCAACTCGTTCTGAAAAAATTGTTTCTTTTTTGAGTAATCTACCCATTTCATATCCTATTATAATGCCACCCATAGCTGGTGAAAGTATCAGATCAATTTCCTTTAATTCATTAGATATTTTTTCTGCAAGTGATTTACAAAAAACTGCTGATTTATCTGGTTTGCTTAAAAGTTGCGCACATTGAACATATTGAGCACTATGTAATCCAGAAGAGAGTATAAAATGACCATCCAGCAATGCATTAGTTTCTTTTAAAATTTTCAAGGATTCTTCGTATGAAAGCATTTTTTTTTTCTTTATGTCTAACGATTCTAAAATTCAAGTTTTTTTGTTTGATTTGACTTATCAAGTTTGTAAAGTTTTTTAAATCATTTATTTGTATATCGAAAGAAAAATGAATAAATTTATCTTTTTTC
>MDTF01018402.1_pt1 | contig 11644 bp, 8 predicted proteins | sample 811191 | NCBI WGS metagenome assembly MDTF01 (sample SAMN05326649, study PRJNA326480) | marine metagenome | isolation source: seawater | place: Southern Ocean | collected 2011
AGGCCTTAGGGTTTCTCTGGGAGGGCACGCGTGATTTCTTGCCACAACAGCATTTCATGACTTTTACCAAACCCAAAGACAAGTCAGTACCTCTGGGTTCTGCCAGACCCTAATCACCTATCTTTTCGAAGCTGTCGTGACACACTCAGCAATCCAATAAAAACAGTCTGTATACCTTTACCAAATTGAAGAAAAATTGTTTATGTCGTTATTTTCTTGAGGTAAACGAAATCGGCTTCTTGCAATTTTCATAAGAGACGTCTTGGAAAATGATGGAAAGACGAATCTAAGAAACCATGTGGTTGTGTTTGCCACCACGGATCGCAAAGCATCGAATTAGGCAGTTCGCAATAATACGTCCCAATCTGTCTCGATGAGAGACTAGTGCATCAGGTGCTGCTCAGGTTTAAAGATTCAAGGGCTCGTAGGTAGTCCAATTTTTCCGTGTTCCCCCGTAATTCTTGCTCCACGGTTCCAGCCAAAGATTTAGACCGTTGGCTTACGAGTTGGCTAGTCGGACTTAAATGAAGGGGATTTATATTTCCAAAGATCAGTGAACGCGAAACCGTAGATACACAGTGCTGCGGAAACGAATATTGCTGGCACCATTGCATTCATGGTGCCAAAGCCCTCGATGATGAAGCCGATGATCAACGCGCCGACAGGCATGCTCCCCATTATTGCCAGACTGTAGACGCTGAGTACACGTGCCAGATAAGCTGGTTCGGTCCCCTCCTGGATGATTGCGCGTGAAAGGTTTGTTGTGACGCCCATATTTAATCCCCAGACAAACAATACCGCCATCAGAACCCACCATTCTGGTTGAATCCAGACTAAGTAGATGATGAAAATTCTAGTGAACTGCATGATAAGAAACCACAAGCCCGGCTTCTCCAGTGGCATGATACGGAACTGGATGATGTTGGATATCGTCGCTCCTGCATAGAACACGATCATTATGCTGGCAAGGCCCAGTGCATCGCCGTCATACGCGCGCTTCACTATAAAAGGCAGGGCAGTCATGAAGGCGCCGGCATTAAATACACCTGACGTGAATGTTATGATCAGCGTGTTAAAGATATCCTTGTTTTTGTACGAGGCCCTTAAACCGTCAAGCATGCTTTCGAAGGTTGAAGTTTTATTGTCGCGTCGTTCTATTGAAAGAGGTGCTATTTTCACTACGGTCAGGGCGCCGAGCACCAGGCTCGCGGACTGAATTAACAAGATATTTCCTACCCCAACGATTTCCATTTGACCGGCTAGAACCAGTCCCAGCATCTGGACAATAAAGCCCATCGCGGTTGCTGCCGTGACACCGCGCTGAACATCTGTTCCTACCACTCGATTTAGTATTGCCTGTTGGGCGGGGCTGCTAAATGAAATCGCTGTACTCATTGCAATACCGAACAGGCTAACCGTCCAAATGTTCAGTAGATCAATTTCTGTCATTCCGAACAGGGCAAGTGGGAACAGCCAGGCGACTGCGTACACTCTGAGCAGAAACGACCTCGCGTCGGTTCGGTCTGCTCTGGCGCCACCCCATAGCATTAGAGCAATCCCCGGTAGCCCGATTAAAGCCTGGATCATGCCGACCTGGTCTGCAGGAAGCAAAAGGATGCCTACTAGCAGCCAGCTCAGCAATAATTGCTGCATTGCCGTCGCCGTGCCGGTAAAGGCTGTGGTTCCCAGGTAAATTCTGAACTGTGAATTTTGCCAGAGGCTGTTGAGCTGCTCGTTCAAATGACCGCTTCTGTCAGAGGTTTGACTAATGATTTGTTATACAAGCAGACTAACCATTGGGCACACCAATCGCCAGAAATTTATCAAGGGAAACGCATGGCTTTTAAAAACAGTAACTTAGAGCATGTATGTGAAAAGATGCTGAAATTGACTTGCTTGCTTCAAGCAAGTATCTTTACAAGACTTTTCATGATTTTGGTATACAAATGGCAAATTACATAGCCCCCGCTCGGGAAATTGGGTTTGTAGTCAATGAGCTCCTAGACTACCCAAGACTTGTGGCACTTTCCGACTTCACCGATGCAACGGAGGAATTGACTGGCGCTATTCTAGATGAAGCTGGAAAATTTGCAGGACAAGTGCTATCGCCCCTTAACAGAGTTGGTGATCAGCAAGGCGTGCGAATGGAAGGGGATACGATTAAGACGCCCGATGGTTTCGCTGAAGCCTACCAGCTGTTCGTCGATAACCAGTGGCTAAGCCTTGCACAAAACCCTCAGTATGGCGGGCAGGGCTTACCCTTTCTGATTCATCTTGCCGCGGCTGAAATGTGGAATAGTGCGTGTACATCAATGGCACTTTGTCCGATGCTAACCGCCGGCGGCATCGACGCGCTGGCGGCTCATGGCAGTGATGAATTGAAGGACAAATATCTTCCCAATTTGATTACAGGGAAATGGACCGCGACAATGAATCTGACCGAGCCACATGCCGGTTCAGATCTCTCGACATTAAAGACTATTGCAGAACCAGTGGGAGACCATTATCTGATAAGGGGACAAAAAATTTACATCACTTGGGGCGAGCATGATATGACGGACAATATTGTCCATATCGTATTGGCTCCGATGACTGATGCGCCTCCGGGTAATAAGGGTCTGTCTTTATTTCTGGTTCCCAAGTTTCTGGTTAACGAAGACGGTTCTTTGGGTGAACGAAACGATGTTCGGGTTATGTCGACCGAACACAAGCTTGGCATTCATGCCAGTCCTACCTGCGTGATGGGTTTTGGTGAAAATGGAGGTGCGATTGGCTACTTAATTGGTGAGCCGGGCGATGGGCTTGCGTGTATGTTTACGCTGATGAACCACGCACGTCTGGAGGTGGGTCTTCAGGGTGTCGCGCTTTCTGAGCGGGCATACCAGGATGCTTTAGGTTACGCAAAGGAAAGGGTTCAGGGCCGAGACGCAGAAACAGGCGAGGCTTCAGCTATTATTCATCATGCAGATGTTCAGCGAATGTTGATGTGCATGAAATCCCTGACAGAGGCGATGCGTGGCCTGACTTACGATGGTGCGTTTGCGCACGATTTTCGAATCCACGGTAAAGATGAAGATGAGAAGCGGCACTTTAATGAACGATTTGCGTTGCTAACACCGTTAGTTAAAGCCTGGTGTACAGAGCTTGTTAATGAAGTCACTTCGATTGGCATTCAGGTCCATGGTGGCATGGGATTCATTGAAGAAACTGGTGCAGCCCAGCATTACAGGGACGCACGAATCTCTTCTATCTATGAAGGTACTAATGGTATCCAGGCGAATGATCTGGTTGGCCGAAAGGTGTTACGGGACCAGGGAGCGGCGCTGGGGTCTTATCTTGAAGAAATTCTGGAGACGGCAGCGAGAATCGAATCTGATGAAAGACTCAAGCCAATTGCCGTTAAACTAAAAGAGGCAGTGAGCAACCTCCAGTCAGCCTCGCACTATGTCATCGAAAAGGCCCCGAGCAGCCAGAAGTTTGTCGGAGCAGTCGCGTACAACTTCCTGATGATGATGGGTTATGTGGCGGGTGCGTGGTATATGGCTAGGTCTGCTGAGAAAGCCGTTACAGAACTGGATGGCTCGGACAAGGCTTTTTATGAAAGGAAACTTGCGTCTGTGGACTTCTATTTTGCGCAACTCCTTCCTAGGCACAAAGGTTACCAGGAAGCAGTGATAGCTGGTGCAGAAATTGGTGTTTCACTCAATGAAGCTTGTTTCTAGACCATGGCCTTGAAGAGCACGAGCGCACGCCTCACACAGGCTGAACGAACGGAAATTTCGGACAACCGGATGCTTGAGGCGGCGGTTGAGCTAATTGTGGATCGAGGGCCGGCGGCAACCAGCCTGAAAGAAGTAGGGTTAAAAGCCGGCTATTCTAGGGGACTGGCGGGGCAAAGGTTCGGTTCAAAAGATAAATTGTTTTCATTTGTACTACGTCAGGTTGGTGACAGCTGGCTCGCGCAATTGAAGCAGAGCACTGACCGGCAAACGGGCCTTGCAGCTATTCATGATGCGTTGGATGAGCACTATAAGTTCTGTGTTGAGGCGCCTAACCAGGTACGTGCTTTTTATACTCTTTGGTTTGAATCCGTTAATGCGGGCTCTGAACTCACAAAGATTATTGGCAACATTCATAACCGACGGCATCAAGACGTCTTTGCTTGGATAATGACTGATTCAGCTGTGGGCAACCGGATCAAACCCAATGCCGATGCTATCGCAGGGCAGTTTTGCTCCTCGGTCATCGGGATTGTTTACTATTGGTTGGCGAATCCATCAGACTTAAAAGAAACACGAAAACTACACGATAACTTAAAGAAAACAATGACGCTGATGCTTGCGTCGGAACAAGAGGAATAACCCATGTCAGAAGCGAAAGTCAGATCAGTAGAAGGTAGCGCTGAAAAAACAACGAAAGTACCACCGCTACGATTCGTCACGGCAGCGAGTCTGTTTGATGGACATGATGCTTCCATCAATATCATGCGTAGAATTCTTCAGTCACTTGGTGTGGAAGTCATACACCTAGCTCATAACCGGTCAGTCGCCGAGGTAGTGCAGGCGGCTTTGCAGGAAGACGTGCAGGGCATAGCTATCAGTTCATATCAGGGTGGGCATGTAGAGTACTTTAAGTACATCGTCGATATGCTAAAGGAAAACGATGCCGGGCACATTAAGGTGTTTGGTGGCGGAGGCGGCGTCATAGTGCCGGAAGAAATCCAGGAACTTCATGACTATGGGGTCTCAAAGATATATTCGCCACAGGACGGTATGACGATGGGTTTGGTGGGGATGATCCAGGATATGGTTGACCAATGCAGCGCGGCGGGATTTCCCAAGCGGGATGTCAGTAAAGCGACTGAAGGCGACTACCTCGGGCTGTCCAACATGATCACAGCGATCGAGCGGGGCGAGATGGGTGCTGCCGACCTTGCCGCACTTAAACTTGGGGCTGATCGATCCACACCCGTTCTTGGCATTACGGGAACGGGCGGCGCGGGGAAATCTTCCCTCACTGATGAGATTGTCCGTCGATTTAGGATGGACAGCGGTGATACAGCGAAGATAGCGGTTTTAGCTATTGACCCAACCCGCCGTAAGACAGGTGGTGCTTTACTCGGTGACCGCATACGGATGAATGCCATCTATGCTCCGAACATTTTTGTGCGTTCTATAGCAACACGACAATCGACAGGAGAAGTTCCTGCCTATCTGACAGAAATAATCGCTGCAGCGCGCAAGTTTGATTTTGATTTAATAGTTGTTGAAACACCAGGTATCGGCCAGGGCGACGCGGGCATTGTGCCGTATGTTGATGCATCCATGTATGTCATGACGCCAGAGTTCGGTGCCCAGAGCCAGCTCGAGAAAATCGATATGCTCGATTTCGCAGATCAAGTCATAATTAATAAGTTTGACAGGAAGGGTGCGGAAGATGCACTCCGCGATGTCGCCAAGCAGGTACAGCGTAATCGGGAAGCCTGGAATACATCACCAAAAGAATTGCCAGTGTTCGGTACCATCGCATCGCGCTTTGGCGATGATGGTGTCTCTGCTGCCTACCATGGCTTGCTAAAGATCCTTCGCGAGAGGGGTTTGCGAGAGTGGGAATCGCAGTTACCTTATCTCGATATTCGAGTACCAAGCTTGCGATCAGTCATTGTGCCTTCAAGCAGGGTAAGGTACCTGGCCGAAATTGCCGAAGCAGTGCGCGAATATCTGGCGCAGGCCAATAGCCAGGCCCGAACCGCAAGGGAACGCCAGCAGCTGGAGTCAACCCAACGAATGCTAGGTGAATCCGATGAAAGAATTACGCTGTTGATTGAACAGCGTAATGATGCGCTCACGGGAGAGAACCGAAACCTGCTCGAAAATTGGTCAGGACTCAAGGAAAGCTATGTCGGTGAAGAACGTGTTGAAATAACTTCTTCCGGCAAGGAAATCAGGACTCGTCTGGGCAGTGAATCCCTGTCAGGTAACTGGATCTCCAGAGTGTCCGTACCTCAGTATGAGGACGACGGAGAGATACTGAAGTTCCTTAAACGGGAAAATCTGCCGGGATTATTTCCTTACACCTCTGGCGTATTCCCGTTTAAACGTGAAGGTGAAGATCCTGCGCGAATGTTTGCGGGCGAGGGTGATCCGGCCAGGACTAATCGTAGACTCAAGAAGCTCTCTGAGCACTCTGATGCAAAACGTCTGTCTACAGCTTTCGATAGTGTGACTCTTTATGGGTTTGATCCTGCAGTGCGCCCGGATATTTACGGCAAGATCGGTAATTCTGGTGTATCCGTTGCGACCCTTGAAGATATGAAGGTGCTCTATGGCGGGTTTGACCTTTGTGACCCCCGCACTTCCGTGTCAATGACTATTAACGGCCCAGCACCAGCCATTCTGGCCATGTTCCTGAATACTGCAATCGACCAGCAGGTCGATAAATTTAAGGACAAAGAAGGTCGTGACCCGAGTGAGGAAGAAAGAGGGCAGTTAAAGGCCTTCGCTTTGTCGAATGTCCGAGGAACGGTTCAGGCTGATATTCTGAAAGAGGACCAAGGACAAAACACCTGCATCTTTTCTACTGAATTTAGCCTTCGGATGATGGGAGATATTCAGCAGTACTTCATTGATAACGAGGTGCGAAATTTCTATTCGGTTTCCATCTCTGGATATCACATAGCAGAGGCCGGAGCGAATCCGATTTCCCAATTGGCGTTTACGCTGGCCAATGGGTTCACCTTTGTTGAGACTTACCTTGCACGTGGAATGAGCATCGATGATTTTGCTCCTAACCTGTCATTCTTTTTCTCCAATGGCATGGATCCGGAATACACGGTTATTGGTCGGGTTGCCAGGCGTATATGGGCAGTTGCCATGCGTGAAAAGTATGGCGCGAATGATCGAAGCCAAAAGATGAAATATCACATCCAGACATCAGGTCGATCCTTGCACGCTCAGGAAATGCAGTTCAACGATATTCGAACAACCTTGCAGGCTCTGCTCGCGATTAATGACAACTGTAACAGTTTGCATACCAATGCTTACGACGAAGCCATCACGACGCCTACCGAAGAATCTGTTCGTCGGGCGCTGGCTATTCAGTTGATCATCAACCGTGAATTCGGTGTTACAAAAACAGAGAACCCAAGTCAAGGAGCGTTCATCATAGATGAGCTGACTGATTTGGTGGAAGAGGCGGTACTTCGGGAGTTTGAAAGTATTTCTGATCGAGGTGGTGTGCTGGGTGCTATGGAAACAGGCTACCAGCGTGGCAAGATTCAGGAAGAATCCATGAAGTATGAGACGCTCAAGCATGATGGGAGCTTGCCTCTGATCGGTGTAAATACGTTCCAGCCTGATACCCAACAGGAAGAAACCACCATAGAACTTGCCCGATCTACTGAGGAAGAAAAACAGAGCCAAATCAAACGCCTTCATGATTTTCAGACTCGTCATAACGCGACCTCCGGTGAAGCACTGGATAACCTTAGATTTGCTGTGACGGAAGGAGACAACGGATTTGAGGCTCTCATGGAAGCGGTTCGACACTGCTCATTGGGCCAGTTAACTGATGCCTTCTTTGAAGTCGGTGGCCAATACCGACGAAGCACATAAGTGTCGGAAGTAGAGAGCTGGCCCATCAGGGAATTGATCGAAGGCCAGCACTACTACCTTGAGGAAGGGTTGATGGTTCTGACTGAGCGATTTCACTTGGTTAGGGGAAACTGCTGCGGCAATGCCTGCCGCCACTGCCCCTACAACCACGAGAATGTAAAATAGTTGCGAGTTATTTCACTGGTTCCAAGTCTTACTGAAACATTGGTGGAGTGTGGTGTCGAGGTCGTCGGGCGCACTCGGTTTTGCATTCATCCTGAAGAAGTAGTGCGTAACATCGCGGTTGTTGGCGGCACCAAAAGCGTTAACTGGGATCGCTGCCGCCAACTAAAGCCCGACCTAGTTGTCATGGATCGTGAAGAAAATACGTTGCCGATGGCAGAGTCCTGCCCTTTTGCATGGCATGCTACCCACATCACTTCAGTGGTTTCAGTTGGTGATGATCTCGAGACCTTGGCCGATAAGCTACAAAACTATAAGCTCAAAAAACTAGCGGCTGAGTGGCAATGCCTCGCTGCTATTCCTAACCTAGATTTCACTGGCTGGGACAACCTGCCAGGTCTGATTCAATCAATGGGTTCGATACAGAACTTCACCCAAGTCAAGTACATGATTTGGCAGGATCCTTGGATGACGATTAGCCGAAGCACCTTTATCGGCTCTGTCCTAATTAAAACAGGCCTTGGGCAATTGCTTCCAGACTATAGTAAACCCTACCCTGAACTAACTAGCGTTGGGTTGCCAGAAGCGGAAACCTGTTACTTATTTTCATCAGAGCCTTTCCCTTTTGCGAGGCATATTGAAGGGCTCGAGAGTAAAGGATTCAACGGCGCGCTGGTTGATGGGGAATTTTTTTCTTGGTTTGGTATTCGAAGTTACAGGATGCTGAGAAATTATGTGGAGAAATACAGATGAGATTAGTGCGATGCGGTTAGGTGCTTTACTAGGACCTGCAAACCCTTCCGATGCGGGTAGCCTAGCAAATCAGGCGCGGTTGCTAGAACAGGAAGGTTACGCTAGTTTGTGGAGCGCTCAGGCAATGGGAAGGGGGTTCATGCTCACCGATCCATTTATTACTCTGGCCATCGCGGCTGCAGTCACGAAGAAGGCGGAGCTCGGCACGGCCATACTCCAAATGGCGCTTTACGATCCGGTTGATATTGCGCTTAAGTCATTTTCACTGATGCAGGCGTCGGGCAATCGGTTGCTTTTAGGTGTTGGTGCTGGCTCTACGGAAGTGGACTTCCAACTGCATGAAAAAGTGTTCGAAAGGCGTTTTGGTAAGTTTAATGAAGATCTCAAGACATTAAGGCAATGGTTTACGGCAGGAGAAATTGATGGCAAATCCATCAGCCCGTGGAAAGAGGTGCAGGGTGGTCCTCCCCTTTTCTACGGTACTTGGGGAAAAGGCGTCGTACGTGCAGCGAAAGAATTTGATGCATGGATTGCTTCCGGCATGTATCGAAGTGTTGAGGAGCTGACCGAAACGATTAAGGATTACCGAGCAGCTGGTGGTAAGCGGGCTATCGTGTCAACGATTGTGCTGAACGCCGAAACCGACTTGGGTGAGTTATACGAAAGGCTCGCTCGGTATTCAGAAGCAGGGTTTGATGATGCGTTGGTCATGTTTTCCCCGGGAGGACCAGCGCCGTCTGATGTACGAAAATTGGTCAAGACATAATAAAAAAAGGAATGGTCCATGTCAGAGTACGAAACAATTGTTATCGAAAAGCGTGGTCAGGTCGACTGGCTTACGTTGAACCGCCCCGAGGCGTTGAATGCCATTACCACCCCAATGGTGACTGAACTTCGAGATTACTTCGGCGGGCTGGTTGAAGACAATGACACCAGAATCGTCGTTATGCGGGGAGCAGGAAGAGCCTTTTGTGCAGGGCTCGATATCAAGGCATCTCAGTCTAAAACCTACGAACTGCCATTTGGTGGAGGTATGGGGTTCCAGGGTTATCTGGCAGAGGTTTACATCCGTATGCGTCGTTGCCCACAACCGATTATCTCTCTGATACAGGGACCAGCTTGTGGTGGCGGGTTCTCATTTGTTCTCGCTTCTGATATCAGGGTCGCGGGTGAGTCCGCTAGGATGAATGCAGCGTTTATTCGAATTGGTCTGTCGGCGTGTGATATGGGGTCGAGTTACTTTCTTCCAAGGCTTGTGGGCACCTCGGTCGCCTCTGAGCTTATGTTGACCGGGCGATTCATTAACGCTGAACGTGCCTTGGCCACAAACCTTGTGTCCGAAGTTGTTCCTGATGATCAATTAGAGGCCGCGGCGCAGTCCTATATTGACGAAATGCTGACGACTTCTCCGATGGGGCTGCGGCTCACGAAGGAAGGCCTTAATATGGCGATTGACTCGGCAGGTCTTGAAGCTGCTATGGCCATCGAGAACCGTAACCAGCTTATGTGCTCAAAAACCAGTGACGCGAAAGAAGGAATGATGGCATTCGTTGAGAAGCGCGCACCGAATTACACGGGTAATTGAGCCATAGGGAGTTCCGCTAGATCAGTGGTGTTCGATAAGCCTTGTAAGGAGTGGCAGAAAAACCTGCAACTCCCCTAGGGTTTACTTACATGACTCTCGAGAGGTTAGGTATCTGCGACTTAGTTTCAGTGGTTCGTGGTTAGTCGTCGATGGCTTGGTAGGTGAGGGACCGCATGGCTCGGTCGGGCAGCGCGACCCCGGTCATGTACTGCGCCATGAATAGCCCAACCAGTTCCTCTTTAGGGTCGACCCAGTAATAGGTTTTGGCTGCACCCGCCCATCCGTACTCGCCGATGGACCCTGGGCCGGCGCTGGAGGCAACATCCATCATCACTCTGGAGCCCAGTCCAAACCCGAGCCCACCGTTTTCTAGTCCAAAAATACCCCAGGGTAGCAGCTCGGCTGGGAGGTGGTTCGCGTGCATCAGCTCAAGCGTTTTGCGGCCAATGATCCGAACACCATCGAGTCGTCCTCCGTTCAACAGCATCTGTGCGAAGTTGGCGTAGTCCCCGATCGTTGAGAATAACCCTAGCCCTCCACGCAGAAATACTTCAGGGGCTCCTGTTGGGTAGGTAGCGGAAACATCGATGCGCTCGTTGAAGCCACCAAGAGCAGCCTCGCCTAGCTTGGTGCCGGTGTGGTCTTGGCCGATGAGATCGGGCAGGCCATACATGGCCGATAGTCGATTCAGTTGGCTGTCGGCCACGCCAAAGCCGGTGTCGGTCATGCTGAGTGGTCTGAAAATCCGCTCAGCCAAAAAAGCGCCGAGCGGCTGCCCGGACATCACTTCGATGAGTCGGGCAGCGACGTCGATACCTACGCTGTAGTGCCAACGACTGCCGGGCTGGCTAGCCAAAGGAATCTTAGCAAGGGTGTCTATCATTTCTTCCAAAGTGCGAGTTGCGTCGTTCATGATTCGAGCATCTCTGTAAAGATGACCTACGGGAGTGTCTTCCATAAAGTCGTAGGTCAACCCACTGGTGTGGGTGAGCAGGTCTCGAATTTCCATTGGTCTGGCCTGTGGCGATAACGAGCCATCAGCCCCGAGCACCTGAGTGGCTCCAAACGCCGGCAGGTACTTCGCAACAGGATCCTCCAGCTGGAAAGCTGACTCTTCATGCAACAACATGAGGGCTGTGCTGACGATCGGCTTGGTCATCGAGTAAATCCGAAAGATCGTTTCGGAGGTCATCTCTAGGCCCGCTTCAGCATCACGGTGACCGAATTGCTCGGCGTGTACCACACTGCCCTTACGCAAAACCATAGTCGATATTCCTCGGACCGTTCCGTCGTCGACATAGCGCTGCATGGTCACGCCGATGCGATCCAGTCGCTGCGAACTCATGCCGACACTTTCGGGTAACTCGATCTTGTTGTTCATTTCAACTCCTGGTCCGTAAATATGTGAAAAGCATCTTACCTAAATTTCTGGTTGTCATATCAAAGCTTAAACTTCACAGCTCAAATCTGTTTTAGTCTTCGGTACCCAAATTCGTTTGAGCTAAATTGAAAATATTTGCAGTAATCAGAG
>MDTF01000260.1_pt1 | contig 11641 bp, 12 predicted proteins | sample 811191 | NCBI WGS metagenome assembly MDTF01 (sample SAMN05326649, study PRJNA326480) | marine metagenome | isolation source: seawater | place: Southern Ocean | collected 2011
TTCAGTTGCACCTGGAAAAACAGTTGATTCATAAATCACAAGATTGTCTTTACTTAAAACTTTTGAAATAACCTTGGTTGCATTCAATAATGGTTTTAAATTAGGTCGCTTATTGTGACTCACTGGCGTTGGTACAGTAACTATATAGGTCTCACATTGTAATAAGTCAGAAATTTGATCTGAAAATTTTATGTTTTTAGAATCTGTGATTTTTTTTTTTGAAACTTCTTTAGTATGATCAATACCATTTTTTAGGTTATTTATTCTTGTTTTATCAATATCAAAACCAACTACATATTTTTTTTTAGCAAAAGCAATAGCGAGTGGCAAGCCAACGTAACCCATACCGATTATCGCTATACTATTATTTTTACTTTTCATATTTTTAATTTTAAAATTAGATTTAGGTTTATTATATATTTAGAAGGAGAAATAAAGAACTATAAAACTTTAATTTTTTTAACATTTGCACAAATACCATTTAATCTACCAACGTAAAAAAATAGCTTTCTATTAAATTTTAGAGAACACCATAAAATGCCCAAAACAGAAGTGGTTATATAACTATAAAAAAATGCAATTTTTGATAGCTCATTTTTGTTTTGATAAACAAAAACTTTATGCATCCTCCCATACTCATACCCTCGATAAAAAAATTCACTCACATTATAGTTTTTTAATGTGCTTTGAATAACAAAAGCTTTTAGTCCATTACTCATTTGCAACTTAAATTTTTTTACCTTTTTTATATGAAAACTAAAGATTAAATCTTCTAATATTGACCATTTTACTAATGGATAATTTCTATTAAAAATACTCGGCACATGTTCTAATTTCCAGGATGATAATCCACCCTGGAGCCAGTCAACATCTTTTAATTTATTTTTAGAAATTAATGGGATATTAAAACCACTAATTAAAACTTTACCAGAATATTCAGAGCCAGTTAAAGTTATATATTTTAAGAATTTAAATTGATCAGGATTATGATATTTGAGATTAGATTTAATTCCAATTCCAGCAACATTTTCATCTGCAATATTCCATTCATTAATTAAATTTTCAATTGCTTTTTTATGAAGATAAAATTTATCATCGAGTTGTAAAATCAATTTAATTTTTTTATTAATTAAATTTAAACCATGATTTCTTTGAAAAACTTGATTTGAACGACTTGTATATGAAAAAATAATTCGTTTACTACTTTTGATATTATTTTTTTTATTAGAAATGATTATAGTTTGGCCAACTTTTTTTGTTTGTTGTTTGATGGAGTCTAGGGAATTTTGAATATTCTGACAATTAACTGTGGGAATAATAATTGCAAGATCTGAACTTTTATACATCATAAATTAATAATTTATATTAAATCAGGGTAATCTACTGAATGAAAAATTTTACTTATTGATTTTTTATTTTTTTTTCCAAGAAAGTTTCGTAACAAAGCTATTTTTAAAATTGTCGGTATATAAAATCTGTTATTCGATTTATTTAAATTCTCTAGGATTGACATGGCAGTGTCTACACCAATAATATCAATTAAACTTAATAAGTTATAGTTTTTCATTTTATTAAATGAGTTAAGCAACTGAAACTTGTTAACATATTCTTTTTCAATCAAATAAAAAAATTCTGAAATTTCAGAAAAAATTATTTTATTTAGAATAATTTTTTTTGGAGATGGAATGTCTACGATTAAAAAGTTTTGCTGCATTAAAGACTCTATAATTTGCTCACCTTGATAATCTATATTTTTACCCTTAAATACCTCTAATATACCTATAAAAATTGGATTAAAAAAATGTAAAATATTTATTTTAGTATTAATTTCATGAACATTAATTGAAGAAGTGTTGCTAAAAATATTATCTTCAAATTTTTCAAATAACTTTTTAAATATTTCTTTTTTAATTAAAAAATTTTCATTAACACACTCTATTGTTGGAAATTTTTCAATATTATTTAATTCATTAAAAAAATTAAAATTTTGTGTTTTTTGGGTGAATACAATTTTTTTTTTTAATAATCTTATATTATTATCAAGTAAATTTTCATTCTTATTTTTGTTGAAGAAAATATTAACTTTATAGCCCAATAAGTGAAATAGAGCTGAAACTTGTGACCCCATATATCCATTACCAATTATGTTTACTTCATTTTTCATATTTAGAAATTATCGCTATGTCCAAGGTAGAATTCATTAAAAAAAGTGTATTGATCTAAACTGATATCATTAAAATAAATAATATTAATTTTTTTTCTTTTAAATATTATATGAATAATTCGATCAAGAAAATTAATATTTGTATCTTTTTCCCAAAAATTTACTGAGAAATTGTATTTAGAATTAACAGCTAATACAGCATATATTGTTAAATATTTTACTTCTGTTTTACATAAGCAATCAACAATATAAACTTTACGAGCAGTAAAATCTTCTTTTATAACAAATGCACCAATTAGGTTTTTTTTTATATATATTTTACAAAATTTATAATTATTTTCAGGATTGAGTTTATATTTTTCTTTAAAATATTCCTCATCCTTATCTAAATAATAGTGATTTTTTTTTGCTTTAAATAAAGTCTTGATCTCATCAGAAGAAATGTTTTTTTCAACTATAAATGATAATCTTCGATAGATAATTTTGCGCAATAAAAACCTATAAAAATTTAAGATATAATTTAAAAAGTTGGTTGTTTTGTAAGATGTTTTAAAATTCGGTAAAATATAGCCATACAAGTTTAGTTTTTTTACAATTTTAAAATTAAGTTTTTTGACATAACCTTGCATTGATGTATTATTTGGAACACCGTAAATAAATTCAATTTTTTTTTCTTTTGCAATTTTAAGTATATAATGAACAAGGCTTCCAAAAATACTTCGATTTTCAAAATTATATTCTGAAATCAAATTTTTTTTTTTAGTTAAAAATTTTTGTGCACTAAAATCAACATAACTATCGCCTATTTCAGCTACATAATTTTTTTTGTCTTCAAAAATAATGCTCTTAAAGGTTAAAGACAAAGATCCAATAATTTCATGATTATTTATAGCAATAAGCATGACACCATTAAATTTTTTGTTTTGTTTTAATTTCCAGTAGAGATAATTTGAAGATAGCTTAATATGATAAAATTTAGGCATCTTTTCTCTGTAAAATTTTTCAAGTTTATCAAAATCACTTTTACTCTCAATTTTTTTGATTTCCCAATTCATTTATTTATTATATCTATTAAATACGAAACTTAAAATTTTTAAAATAAATGATACCTGATAATTATAAAATAGCTGTAAAAGAATTAATTGGTAAATCAGTTAATTACCAATCATCAATTAAAAAATTAACTAAGAATCGATTTTTTATATTTTGTTTTCATGAAATTACTAATACACCAAGTGAATTCCAAAAAAAAAATAAATTATTTGTTACTAAAGATAATTTTGTAAAACAGATACGGTTTATAAGTAAAATACTAAAAATTATTAATCCAAAAGAACTTCTTCATAACTCTAATATTACCCAGGCTGCTTTAATCTCATTTGACGACGGTTACGCAGGCTCCTTTAATTTTGCTTTAAAGTTCTTAGTAAAAGAGAAAATTATACCAATTTACTTTCTTAATATGAGCACAATACATTTAGGCATTCCTTTATTGCCGGCCTCTCTTGAGTATTTAGAAAAAAATTATGAAGAATATGAAAACTTTTTAGAAAAAAATAAAATAAAAAAACCATTTCATTTATCAATTAAACCCCTTCAATTTCAAAAGTTAAATGATAATTTTAAATTACATTCACGTAAGATTAATGCTTATCAGGGAAAAATGGTGAATACAAAATTTTTACAAAAAAATCAAAATAACAAAACTTTTTTTATAGCTGACCATCTATACGAACATTACAATTGTCTAGCTTTAAATAAAATCGAAGTAAAAAATTATAGTAATAAAAGTTTAAAATTATTTAAACACTTTAAAAATCATATAAATTTTTTTTCATTTCCTAATGGTGTTCCAAATTTGTGCTTTAATAAAAAAAATATAAAATGGTTAAAAGATTTAAATTATAAGAAAAGTTTTGCTTGTGGTAATACTTCTAATAAAAACAAAAATGATTTTCTTCAAGATAGAATTAGTTTAAATAATGACGATGATAATTTTAACAAATTTCTTTATAAGATTTTGATCTCAATCAAAAAACCTATAAATATTATTTAGTTATTTATAAATTATATTTTTATTTTGTAGTCAAACTTGCCATAAAAGTTTTTGCTAAATAAACTTGCTTTTTTTAATTCATTTTTAATTTTTTTCTTATTTTTAATTTTTAATGAAGACTTATTAAATTCCTCAATATTTTTTATTTTTTCTTTAAATTTATTTTTAAACATCCACAAACTATCAATTTCAATTTCATTATTCTTTTTTAAATAAAAAGGTTTAAGATTTAAACCTAGGGCATCAGCTGCAAAAGTAGTTCCTCTATAAAGTAATAAATTACAATTTTTAGCATCATCAATAATGTTAATTCTGCTAGATATTTCTAGATTACTATTAAGAAGTTTTAATTGAGGGTTAATTTTAAAAAGTTTTTTTTTGTTAACTTCAGGATGAAGTCTGACCAAAAAGTTTATATTATTAAATTTTTTGATATAATCTAAACAAAATGAAATCATTTGGGTTGTTTCTTTGTAAAACCCCTCAGGAACAACAAGACATCTTAACGATTTGTAGCTCTTACTCTTTGAGCTATATTTTTTGTATTTTGTTGATCCTATTAACTCAACATCTATTTCTGGATAAAAAAAATTTTTTAAAATAGTAAAAGTATTTTTACCACATGCTAAAATTCTTTTTGGTTTGAACTCTTTATTTGGGTAGGTAAACATTGAATGTTGAGAATCAGATATCAATGAATGTTGATAAGCATCTACTGGAATTGACATTTCACTACCAATTTTAAAAATTAATTTTTCAAATGGGTGCCCTTCAAATGTTGTTATAATTTTTTTGATCGAATTGACTTTCACGAAATACTTAAATTTATTATAAAAAATTAAATTTTGCATCGTTGATTGAGTAACAACATTTAGTGCAGTATTTAATAAAAAATTTCTTTCTTCATTATTTGTATTATTTTTTTTTAGAAATTGTCTAAATAAAATAATAAATTCTTTAAATATAATTAATAAATATTTGATGAAATTATAGGTACTTACTTTATTATTGAATAAGTAATAATTATTATTATCTTTGAGACTTTTCTTGGACCTAAACTTATCATATTTATTTTTACTCGAATTTAAATAAAAGTAATAAATTTTTTTTGTTTTTTTTTTGAAAAAATCTCCATATTGATAATCGATATTTTTATTGAATGAGTCAAAATTTGTTATATGAGCAAGTGCTAAAATTTCATAATTTTTATTTTTTGGTATACGACCTTCAAAGTAAAAAAATTGTATCAAAAATTTAATGAAAATTTCAAAAACATTTTTTATAAAAATAAGAATATAAAAAATAAATGATTTATTGTTAAAGATATTTTGATATCTATTTAAAATGAAAGGATGGGCACGAATAATATGTAGATATGAATTGCAAGCTGTTAATATATTTTGGTTTTTATATTGAGCTTTTTCTGAAAATTTACATAATTTTTTATATCTCTTCAAATTCCACATGTAAAATTACTCAATCAAATAAATGAAATTCAGTTTTAAGTTTATTATTTTTATTTTTTAATATTGGGTTTCTCTTTCCTAATAAAGTAAATGATCCATAAATAAAGTATCTGTAGTCTTTGTGTCCAACCATTTCTTCAACTGAGTGAAAGCTATCATCTGCATTTAAAAACATAACTAAAGTTCCTTTTGTTGGTTTAATCGTTTCAATAAGTTTACAATCCCTAGTATTGGGCTTTGATGGTAAATCTTTTTCTTTTTTATCTAAATACTCATAAATATTTAAGGAACCACCTTTTGCATCTGGATCTAAATCATTTAAATAAAGTAAAAATACTAAAGTTCTAGAGTCTGAGTCTCTATGTATCTCGCGCCTATATCCATTTTTAGCCTTTGAATAATCATAGATTAATTCCACAAAAAATTTTGATGTCAATTTATATTTTAAAAATTTATATGAACTTAAATAAAACCTATAAAATATAATCTTAATAAGTGTGTATGTAGTTAAAAATCCTACTTTTTTAGATTGCAATTCTTTAAATTTTTTTCTCAATTTATTTAATTGATTAAGATTATAAAAATCAGTTAATAAAAGTTTTGTTGAATTTTCACCTAATTTCTTAAAGCAATCATCAAGAAACTGCTGAGAAGATAATTTTGAATTAATATTTTTCCAATTAATAGAATTACTTAATATTTTATAAAACTCTATACTTGTGGATGATGTTAGTTCTCTATTATTATTCAATATCTGTCTATTTCCTGAGATATTAAGTGTTTTTTCAGCATCATAAATTAAATTTTCACATTCTTTGGAACTTAGAAAATTATCAATAATTTTATATTTAATCATTGTATGGTTATATAATATGTTTTTTTGTTTAAATATACCTGTATAATAAAATTATATCTTACATCTATAAAATTTATGTCTTTAATAATTTCTGATAAACATAAATACATTTTTTTCCATTTACCAAAAAATGCAGGGACATCAGTTTCAAATTTTTTATTAGAAAATGAAAATTATAAGTTTTTTAAAAAAAGTATTATGTTTTTACTACGCACCTTCAAAAATAAAAATATTGCCTATAATTTTTATTTAACAGCACAAAACATTAAAGAGAAAAATTTTTACCAATTATCAATAAAATTATTTAATAGCCACTCTAGTGTTTCAAAAATACAATCTATTATTGAACCAGTAATTTTTGACTCATATCATAAATTTGTTGTTGTAAGAAACCCATTTGATAGGTTTGTTTCAAGGTATTTATATTTTAAAAAAATAAATAAAAAGTTTCATAATTATGAATTTATAGAATTTTTAAAATGGGACCTTACATCAGGCAGGATAGCTAATAATCAATATCAGTTTTTATTAAATAAAGATGGAAAAATTGGAGTAGATACAATTTTAAGATTTGAAAATATAGATACTGACTTTAAAAAATTAATTGAAAAATTTAATTTTAAAAATGAAAAGCTTACTCGTTTGAATTGTACTAATAATGATAACTACAAAAGTTTTTATACTAAAGAATGTAAGAATTTAATTTATGAGTATTGCAAAAAGGATTTAGAATTTTTCAATTATTCATTTTAAATTTAAACTTAAGATCATCAAAATCAGATAAATCATCCAGGTCCACAGAATTATTTCTAGGTAAGATATATGGCTCTAAATAATTTACATTTTTTAAAGATGAAAATTTTCTAATATTATCATAATTAAAAAAATAAAAAGAGCCAGCATCAATAATACTCTTTGGTAAATCTTGTGTGTTTGAATTAATCTTGCTTTTAAATAATGGTTTCCATTTTTTATTTTTGATTATTAAAGAAAAAAAAGGATTACAATTATTGCAACTCATTAAAACATCAGGTTTATTTTTTTTATATTTTTTGTAAGCATCTTTGAAAATTTGGCTAGTAATCAGTACTGCTGTGGGTAATACAAATAAAACCTCATTGTCTTTAGCATCGTTCAATAAAAATCTACCTACATCTTTTTTAATTAAATCCATAAAATTAGTTTTATTGTCTGCTAAACTTATTTTTCGTGGGTTTAATATAGTTACATCATAACCTTTAATAAGATTGGCAATTTTACTTGATTCAGTTGAGACACATACTTGAGAGATAAATTTTAATTTTTTTAAATTTTCTATAACGTGGATAATTAATGGTTTTCCATTTAATTTTATGATATTTTTTTGTTTTATTCTTTCTGAACCAAGGCGTGCTGGTATGTACGCAATCATTTATTTTTTTTTAATAAGAAAATTTCATCTATATTGCCTTTTTCATCAATATTTGAATAGGGAATTTTTTCAGATTTTATTAATTTAAAATGTTTTTTTAAAAATTTTTTTTTAAAATTATCTTTCCAAAGTAAATTTTTTTTTCCTCTGTAAATGATTTCTTTTCTTGAATTAGAGTAATATTCCATGCACCATATATATTTAGCTGACAACCTTGTCATTTCGTTTATTGTTTTTAGTAAGTTTGATTCATTTAAATGGATTAAAAAATTAGTTGTACATACTACGTCAAAACTTTGGTTTGGTAAAAAACTTAAGTTGTCAGATGATGATTTGTAAAAATTTATGTATGGACTTTTTTTTCTTCCAATATCTATTGCTTTTTCTTGAACTTCAATTCCACTTAAGTTTGTAAATTTTTTTTTTTTTAAAATGTCAAGCTGGAAGCCAACATTACAGCCTACTTCTAAAAATTTAAAATTTTTTTTGAAATAACGAGTATATTTATTATTAATTTCTGTTCTTGTAAATCCAAATTGCTTTTTATACAAATTATCAAAACTTTTAATGGTCTTTCTATTATTTCGTGAAGTGTAATCATTTCCAAAATCTGATGTCCACTTTTTTAGTTGAGAATTAGTATCCATATATTATAAGTTAGTAACTATACTATTATTAAATTTACTCTACTAAAATATGAAAATTTCATGAAAAGATTTAAAATTGGAAATACATTAATAGGTGAAAAATCTAAAACTTATTTTATTGCAGACATTGGAGCCAACCATGATGGGTCTCTCACTAGAGCTAAAAAACTTATAAAACTTTGTGCCAAATCTGGTGCTAATGCTGCTAAATTCCAACATTTTAAAGCTGAAACAATAGTAAGTAAATTTTCTTTTGATAATATGAAAAGATCTGCCCATCAATCAAGTTGGAAATCTAGTGTTTATGACGTATATAAAAAAGCAAGTATCAATACATTGTGGACAAAAGAATTAAAAAAAGAATGTAAAAAATATAAAATAAATTTTTTTACATCTCCTTATGATCTTGATTATGTAGATGAAGTAGAACCATATATAGATGCATTTAAAATTGGATCAGGTGATATTACTTGGAGGGATATATTAATAAAAATTTCAAAAAAAAAGAAACCTATTTTAATTGCTACAGGTGCAAGTAATTTAAAAGAAGTATTAAGAGCTTGCAAAATTTTTAAAAAAAATAAAAAGTTAGTCGTAATGCAATGTAATACAAATTATACTGCCAATGAAGAAAATTTTAGTAATATAAATTTAAACGTATTAAAAACTTTTAAAAAAATTTTTAAGAATAAAATTGTATTAGGATTAAGTGACCACACACCAGGCCATACTACTGTACTCGGTGCTGTAACGTTAGGTGCAAAAGTAATTGAAAAACATTTTACAGATTCAAACTTAAGAATAGGCCCCGATCATAGCTTCTCAATGAATCCTACTTCCTGGGCAGAAATGGTTTTTGAAACAAGAAGATTAGAAAAATCGCTTGGTAATGGTATTAAAAAGGTTGAAAAAAATGAAAAAAAATCATCTATAGTCCAGAGACGATCGATAAAAGCCAAAGCAAATTTAAAAAAAGGGACATCTATAACAAAAAATAATATTTCATTTTTAAGGCCATGTAGCAAAAATGATATAGATCCATTTAATTATAAAGAGATTTTAAATAAAAGATTAAAAAAAAATTTTAAAAAAGGTGAAAGCATAACTTGGAAAAAAATTTATTAGTTATAATACCTGTACATAACGAATTAAAGAATATTAAAAAGATATATTTTAATTTAAAAAAACAAAAATACAAAATTCTTTTTATTGATGATTGTTCTATAGATAAAACAGAAAAATTTTTTAAAGAGAATAAAGTATCTTTTTTAAGAAATAATAAAAATTATGGATATGAAAAAACTCTTTTAAAAGGTTTTGAATATGCATTGAATAAAAAATATAAATTTATAATATCAATGGATGGTGATGGTGAGCACAATATAAATGATATAAAAAAATTTATTAATCATTATAAAGAAAATAAATCAGATATTATAATTGGAAATAGAAATCTTAAACCGAGATTTATGGAGCATATAACTGCTGCTTATTTTAATTTAAGATACAATGTGAGCGACCCTTTTAGTGGGTTTATTCTGTATAAGACAGAAATTTTTAAAAATGTTAAATTTTCAAGATATAATGATGGTTATTTAGTGGATTTATTAAAATTTTTTATTTTAAAAAAAAAAAAAATTTCAGAAATAAATATTAATATAAAAAAAAGAATTGATAAGCCTCGTGTTGGAAATAATTTTTTTGTTAATATTAAGATGATTAAAATTTTATTTAAGATTTTATTTTAGTATAAAGTAATTATCTTTTCATTTACTAATAAATTAGTAATTTTCCTTATAGTAATTTTATTAACTTTTAAAATTTTTGCCATATGTTCCAAGTTGTTTTTTCCATCTGAGTAACTAATATAATCAATAATATTTTTTGATAAATTTCCAATCCACTCTTCACTATTTTTTATGTATAATTTCCGTTTTTGTAAAAAAGGTTCACAGAAAATTTTAGTTTTAGGAATTGAATTTGACTCAATAGTTTTTATACATTTCTTATAAAAATTAAATGACTCTTTTAATGATTTATAATTAATAAAATTTAAATCATCTAGTGAGGTATGGTATTCTGGATATTCACGATATTTTGATCGGGTAACACTGCAAAAAGGCAAATCAACTAATGGTGAACAAAACTGCCTTTCATCAGATCCCCTATCTAAATAGGAATAGGTTTTGTAATTTTTTAAATTTTCTCTAACTATTTTATCAGCATATGTATTTGCATATCTAGAAGGTATATAAGAAAACTTCCCCTTATCACCAACACAGGTAACAACAAAACCACAAATTACCTTATCTTTTATTTTTTTTAAATTTTTACTTAGAAATGAAATTGCTCCTATGGTTTCTGGTAAAAATAAAACTCTATAGGAGTATTTTGTTTTTTTTGTTTTTAGGTATTTTATTAAATTCAAACAAACCATAGGTCCGGAAAGTTCATTATTTGCCATCGAAGGATGGCACAGATAGGTTGAAAAAATTACCTCTTTATCAGTTTTTCCTTTTTGATAGTACTCACCATATATAAGTGAACCCTTTTTAAATTTACTTTCAATCTTAACATGAAGTTTATCTTTAATTTTTTTTAACTCTTTAAATTGATTGTATGTAACACAAAAACCCCAATCTTTTTGATAATAAGATGTTTTGTATGGGATTGCATCAGGTTTCGTTTTTATATAATAAAGTTTTTTTTTTAACTCAGAAAAATTTATTTTTTTTTCGATTGGTGTTGAAAAATTTAAAATATGTAGGTTGCTATTTTTTGTATCAATGATTTTTTTTCCATTATGAGATATATATGCATTTTTAAAATGCCACTCCTCTGGCACTCTCCAGTCAAAAACTTTTTCTCCACTTTTAATTTTTTTAGTTTTTATTTGTTTCTCATGATCTTTAAGTATCTCTAGAGACTCCTTGAAGCCATTCCCAGTTATACTTCTTGTAATTGGAAAAAGTTTTTTTAATATTTTATTGGTTATTTTTTTTTGCATTAAGTATAATTTTTTTTATTTCATCATTTGAAAA